>ENA-OOXJ01000510-OOXJ01000510.1-human-gut-metagenome-genome-assembly--contig:-NODE-510-length-32548-cov-22.796387_pt1 | contig 32548 bp, 22 predicted proteins | sample MGYA00241587_ERZ501343 | MGnify/ENA primary metagenome ERZ501343 (study PRJEB25962, sample SAMEA2042918) | human gut metagenome | biome: human gut; feature: human-associated habitat; material: faeces... | reverse complement strand
CTTTTATCAATGACGGACAACTGGTCCTATTCTAAATTATCTCGAACTCACGTTAATATAGAAATAGATGCTTTTTCATTTACTATATGATGTGTTGAAGTATTACTGTCCTCCTTTCTCAATTTGTTTTGTCATTCTCCTTTTGACTTGTTCAAAAGAAACGGGTGTATAGTTGTTGTTGTCAACTCCGACATCATACTGTGTCGGATAGAGGTACTGAAGCCGGGCAGCGTCAATTCCGGTATTGTTCTTTCTTGTGTGAACATGCCCGAACAGCTGCCATACATCTTTATAACCGCCGTCAAAGCATAGAAAAGGATAATGGTTCAAATATATTTTCTGCTTGCCGACCGTTATGTGCATTTGCATTGCCACATGCTCAAATCTGTCAATGTACCCCTGGCGTATATTTTTCAAATCGTGGTTGCCCATAATCAGATATATCCTGCCGTTCAATCTGTTAAGTATTCTAGTCCATTCAGCAGAGCCGCCAAGACAAAAATCTCCCAAGTGAAAAACAATATCATCCTGACCGACTGTATTATTCCAGTTGGATATGATAGTTTCATTCATCGTTTCCACATCCTTGAACGGCCTGCTGCAGAAGCGAATGATATTCCCATGGTAAAAATGGGTGTCAGATGTAAAGAACAACTTACTGCCGTCAAATTTAAAGTTCATTTCTTTTCAATTTATGCGCATCACTGCGCGTTAATAACTTAATGAATTGTCCATCAGACGAAATGGCCTATAAACAAAATAGTTGGAAAGTTCGGTAAGGACTCTCCAACTATTCAGTTACTGGTTCGAAAAGTACAATAGTGTGCTTTTATGTCCGTTGGAAAGTATTTACTGCTGTACGAGGTTCATTGCATGAGATATGAACACTCAATACCACGTCAGAGCATTTATTGCTCTCAATGGAGGTCGTTATTGATAATATGTTGATTCTGTTTCTAAGCATTGATAATGTTTACTGTCTCAAAATCGATGCAAAATTAGCAAATAAAATTTATAATCGGATTATTTTGTCATCTTGTATTTTATTGCGATATTTGCATTACGATAAATTTGTAACGAGATAATAGGAATAGCATGAAGCCCAATAATCCTTTCCTCATTTCTGGATATTACAGCCCGGAGTTCTTTTGCGACAGAGAGCAGGAGACCAGAACTATTCTCGACGCGCTCCACAATGGACGCAATGTGACATTGACAGCTCCCCGCCGTATGGGAAAGACTGGACTGATCCGTCAAGTCTTTTACCGCCTGAAAGAACAGCAGCCTGATATTGTCACTTTTTATTTGGATATATACTCAACTCAGTCATTAGGTGATTTTGTGCGCTTGTTTGCCGGGACAGTGCTGGGACAGCTGGATTCCGCCCCGCAAAAAGCGTTGAGCCGTATCAGCCGGTTTGTGCGCAGTTGCCGGCCCGTGTTTACTTTTGACGAATTGACGGGTGTCCCCAAGGTGACGATTGATGTGGCTCCAGCCGAGGAAGAGAACACCTTGAAAGAGATATTCGAGTATCTGGGTTCGTCGGATAAACGGTGCTATGTTGCCATAGACGAATTCCAGCAGATCGCAGAATATCAGGAGACAGGCGTCGAAGCACTGCTGCGTTCCCATATCCAGTTCCTGCCCAACGTGAACTTTATATTTGCCGGCAGCAGGCAGCATCTGATGCAGGAGATGTTCACCTCGTCGAAAAGGCCGTTCTATCAAAGTACCCAACTGCTCACAATCGGAGCGATACAGCAGGATGAATACGCAGGTTTCGCGACAGGGCATTTTGCCGCACACGGTGTGAAATTGCCTCAAGAGGTTTTCAATACGATATATGAAAAATACGAGGGGCATACCTGGTATGTGCAGTGTCTCCTCAACCGCCTGTACGGGTACGACCGGGATGTGGACATGGAACTGGTTTCATACGCCACAGAACAGATATTGGCCGAGTACAGCTACATATACGCCGACCTGCTGAAAGCATACTCTTCCGGTCAAGTGCGCCTGTTGAAAGCTATCGCCAAGGAGGGCTGCGTCAAGGAGGTTCTGGCCGGAGACTTTATCAGCACCTACGGACTTCGCGCAGCAAGCAGCGTGAGTGCAGCAATGAAGAAGTTGCTGGAAAACGAACTGGTTTATCAGACTGCCGACGGCTACATCATTTATGACCGCTTTATGGGGGAGTGGCTGCGGAGGCAGGGGGTTTAAAGGCAACTTACTTAAGTTTCGCAAGTGATTCGTGCAGTAGGTATACGAAGAAAATGGGGAACATGACAGATTGTTGGAGAATATTCGGTAATTTTGTTGAATTAAAGGTTTCTTTGCTATGGACAAACAGAGTATAATACAGTACAAAGGAGCATTTGATTCTATTGCTACCTATATTGAAAGTGACAATGGCCAGGAGCAGGTGGAGGTTTGGTTTGCCCGTGACTTGCAGAAGGTGCTTGGATATGCCAGATGGGAGAATTTCCTTACGGCAATCAATAGAGCGGTAGAATCTTGTAACAGTCAGAATATAAGTGTGGACGACCATTTTCGCGAGGTCACGAAAATGGTCAAACTTGGAAGTGGGTCCGAACGGGAAATCAAGGACTTTATGCTTACCCGATATGCGTGTTATCTGATTGCCCAAAATGGTGACCCGAAAAAGGAAGAGGTGGCGTTTGCGCAGAGCTATTTTGCCGTTCAGACCAGAAAGGCAGAGCTGATTGAGGAACGCATCAATTATGTTGCGCGTCTGGAGTCACGCGATAGACTGAGAGCTTCGGAGAAGCAGTTGTCACAGAACATCTATGAAAGAGGTGTAGATGACAAGGGGTTTGGCAGAATCCGCTCAAAAGGAGATGCCGTTCTGTTTGGCGGGCACACGACTGAGGACATGAAAAGACGGCTGGGAGTTAAGGACAATCGTCCATTGGCAGACTTCCTCCCGACACTTACCATCGCAGCGAAGAACCTTGCTACGGAAATGACCAACTACAATGTGGAGAGCAATGATTTATATGGGGAAAACGCCATTACGAAAGAGCACATGCAGAACAATCAGAGCGTTCGGGATATGCTGGGACAGCGCGGCATTCGTCCTGAAGAGTTGCCGCCTGCGGAGGATATAAAGAAACTGGAGCGCAGGGTAGCTTCCGAACACAAGAAAATCGAGAAGTCATCATCAAAATTGCCGAAAAAGAAATAAATCACCTTTCCAGATGCGTTGGGAACATTTTCGTGAGGTCACGAAAATGATAGGAGGCTTATAGAAACCACGGCATTATGTAAACATCGCCATAAAGTTTTTTCCCGATATCGTAATGGCTTGCTGTTGCATTATGTAGAAACAGAATTGCCTTTGTCTGCATTAAAATTAGTAGCGATAGGACCTACTGCCGATAAAAATAGGCAAAAGATGTCCGTAGCAAAACTATTGAAAGAGAAGGTGAAAAACTTCGATGCCCTAACTTTTTATTCCTCATACATACCTTATCGCCCATAGTGATAATCAAGTCAATATAGTTTAGGATGAGAGGTCGAAGCCGTTGCCAATTATGTAGAGTTTGCTGCTCATCTGTTTGATAGGGTAATGTCTGTTAAACTATCGAGCGCATCAACGCCAAACAGGGGAGCAAGGTGTGCATGTAATTCATTAATAGTGTAATTGCATCCACGCCTTTTGCTGAAAGACAGGTTTGACGAGCCCCACCATCCACCAATGTTCCTTTTGGCATAGCCCTCTACGCTTCTGCGCGGAAATTCAGCAAGGTAAGTGTCGAAATACGAGTCGAAAATTCTGAGATGGTTATGCACGTTTGAAGATAGGTTCACCCAAGCATCACTGATGTCATTATGGTTAAAGCCAGGTTTCTCAATTACTTGAATCTCGTCAAGAAATCTGTTTGTTGCAATCCGTGTGAATGCGTTCTGAAGTTTTTCGATGGCTTCTGCGTCTGTTTTTGGAGCACTGTATCCGTATATAGTGACAATAGCAGCACGGGACAGGAAATCTTCGAAGATTTTCCACTGGTTGCTGATAAATGCGTCATTGTTATAATTCTTATGCCGAATTGGGTAGAGCAGTTTCGTTCTGGAGAATGGAGATTTACAGTCTGGACACGATAAACGGTAATGTCCGAATCTATCGCAATCTGCACAGTATCCAACTTTAACGTTGCCATGAAGGAAAATAATTGCTGGCAGGTCGTTGGTAATTTCCATTATCCTGATGTAGGCATCAACCAGCAAACCGTCCCAGTTGAATGAAGCTATGCAGTCCTTCTTTGTAAGTGAGGCAACAAGTAAATCATATTTGGTCAAGGAATCAGGAAGTTCAAGAGCTGCGAAGTAATTGAAAATAGCATTCTCGAGATCTATGCGTATGCTATCGCAGGATGGGCGCTCCGCAAGAGCCGTATAGATATCTTCAAGATTGTCGCTTTCTACGTTTAGGCCAGCTTCTTTTATGATGTCGGTAAAGCCTAAGGTGGCAAGAAAACCTGACATGACGGAACTGCGCCTCCCATTTTTATCTCCGTTGGGAATTGCATCGACTGTCGCACCAGCACCAAGAATTACAAGGTGCGGACGTGATGAAAAACTGCGTAAATCTATCTCTTCCATCTTGATATCATAAGCAGAATAAATATAACAAAATTCGTTCCAACTATCAATAAGTCAGGTTAAGTCAACATTAACCTTTAATCAACCTTGCTTATGATGCTTTCCAACAAAAATCATGGTTATTCGAATAGTATTTGTGTAGGAAAGTATATAATATACTAATTCAGTACTTCAGAAAAAACTCTTGCATTTCTACGTGTTATTAGTGTTATTAATTATTTTGCAGTGTTGCATCATACTATAAGTTTTCTACATAAGGCAACTAAATAGAATAAAATACTCGTTGAGCAAAACAAGACGGCAAAATGGCTGTCGGAGCAGATGGGCGAAGTGTGGATACGGAAACCTTTTATATGGCCATGGCAGTGAAGGAGGACAAGAACTGGGAAGTGCTCTGGATTACGGAAAGCGCTCTGAGGTGGGGCTAGATGCTGAATCAGCTGCGAGAGATAGGTGTCGGCAGGATAGGCCTATATGTGCATGCGGGCTCAGGGGACTGGAGGTTGTCATCAGCGAGGTCTTTCCCGGCACGAAGCTTCAGAGGTGTGCCCACCAGATGCGCAATGTCATCGGTGGTGTGCACAACGGTGACAAAGGGGATGTCGCAGAGGATCTGTGGCATGTCTTCCGCATCGGCAAGGGCTCGCTTGAGATGCGTCCGATGTTCCACTTCACGGAGAAACGCATCGAGGCCCATATCTGCATCTGCTTTGTCGCCTACAAGGTGTACAAGGAGCTTGAACGGGTCATCAGAGGACTTGACATGAAGATGAGCGTTGACAAGGTTCTTGAAATCGCCAAGACAATAACGACGCTCAGGATAAGGCTGCCAAACGGAATGGTCCATACTGAAACTCTATATACAACACCTCAGCAGGAAGCCATCAAGCCATTGTTGGAGGCCATTGAACAAGAACTCGGGTAGGGTGACGCATTGTCAAAGTCAGGAAGATATCTTCAGGAAGCTGCCGTGCAAATCGAATGCAGAGTGTCGCTCGCTTCAACTATGCTGAGGTGCAGCCGGCAGCGCCGGTTCTACCGGAACATGTTCCTTTGTGAAATCCATAAAGTTTACTTTTATTAGTTTTTGTACTAATTAGATTCACAAATCTGTAATCTTTTTTATTATCCTATTTCAGACGCACTTTTTGAAACAGTATCAAAATGGGACATCTGAATAAAAGTAATCCATCTAAAAATTGAGCTAAATCGCAATTCCTTTGAAGGATAGTATAAAATAAACACGTAACGAAGTAATAGAAAGCGGAGAAGTTCAGAAAATAGGTTGAGAATGTGGCTATTACGCCATATTTCTCTCTTAATAAAAGGCTGAAGGAATCCGTAATATAGAGTAATGATGCAAATGTTCAGTTACTACATCATTACCGAGTGATACAGTCAAAACGTGTTGCTAAGTGGCTATATTTCTGCAATTTGCATTATTTGTCATAACTGTCTGTAACTCACTATGAATTAATTTTGTAACCATAAAAAGTGAGTTATGCGAAGTACCTTTAAAGTATTATTCTACGTAAAGAAAGGTAGCGAGAAGCCTAATGGCAACCTGCCTTTGATGTGCCGCCTTACGGTGGACGGAGAAATCAAGCAGTTCAGTTGTAAGATGGATGTACCTTTGCGTCTGTGGGACGTGAAAAACAACAGGGCCTCGGGCAAGAGCATCGAAGCACAGAAAATCAACATTGCCGTTGATAAAATCCGGGTGGAAGTAAACCGCCGTTATCAAGAGCTGATGCAGACTGATGGGTATGTCACTGCCGCCAAGTTAAAAGATGCCTATCTCGGTATCGGTATCAAGCAGGAGACTTTATTGAAACTTTTTGACCAGCATAACAGCGAGTTTGCCAAGAAAGTAGGATACAGCAGGGCAAAAGGAACATTCCAGCGTTATGTGACCGTCTGCAAACATATCCGTGAGTTCCTGCCTCATACCTACAAACGTGAGGATATTCCTCTGAAAGAGTTGAACCTCTCTTTCATTAACGACTTCGAGTATTTCCTGCGCACTGAAAAGAAATGCCGTACCAATACTATATGGGGCTACATGATTGTGCTGAAACACATCGTTTCCATAGCGCGGAATGACGGGCGTCTTCCTTTCAATCCCTTTGCAGGGTATATCAACTCTCCCGAGAGTGTGGATAGAGGATATGTCACGAAAGAGGAAATACACACAATGATGGACACCGAGATGCCCGATAAGACACATGAACTTGTCAGGGACTTGTTCCTGTTTTCCACATTCACTGGCTTGTCTTATTCCGATGTCAAGAACCTGACCAATGACAATTTGCAGACATTCTTTGACGGAAACCTTTGGATTATCACCCGAAGAAAGAAGACCAACACGGAATCCAATATCCGTCTGTTAGATGTACCCAGACGTATCATAGAGAAGTACAAAGGCATGACAAAAGACAACAAGGTATTCCCTATGCCAAGTAATACGACTTGCAACAAGAAGTTGAAAACCATTGCTGAATTGTGCGGTATAAAAGCCCATCTGACCTATCATGTTGCAAGACATTCAGCGGCGACCACCATTTTATTATCCAACGGAGTGCCAATTGAAACCGTAAGCAGACTGTTGGGGCACACCAATATAAAGACGACCCAAATCTACGCAAAGATAACAGCCCAAAAGATAAGTCAGGACATGGAACAACTCTCTGAAAAATTGGAAGATATGGAGAAAAGCATTTGTGGGTCGATATGAAAATTACAGACCGTCAGTCGCCCGTTTCCTTGCTCGTCCAATAAGTTAGTACAGACTTTATTGAAAGTGAAAAGGTCAGGCGGCTGTGCCGTTTCGGGCAGAATCTTCCTCTTCCAGAGCGTATTCAGCCCGAAAACCTTTTCCCTTTCACGTCTGTACAATGGACGCTGACGGCTACGGAAACAAACGACCGACGGAAAAGAATCGTCAAAGACAAAACAATTAACAGCATATACGGAACAAGTATATATGTCCGTTTTTAGAATTTCATTCAAAAACAGAGGGAGGTGTTTTTTGGGGACACAATAAAATGGTGGCAAACGGGAAACTGCACTCCCTCCAGAAAATAATCTTTTCCCTTGGCGGTGTTTTTGGAACACCGTTTTCGCCTTGTCGGAATGTCGTGCTTTACCGATAAGCAAGGTGCTACTCATTCCTGCAATTCTGTTGACCGTTTTTTATTTTGACGGCTTAGAGACCAACCGACCATGATGCTAACCAATAATTGGGCAAACCAACCAACCGACCGTTATTTGTTGGAAACAACAAATAATATGACCAACCTCAAACAAGCATCTTATCGAAGACAATTCTCCTATTTTTAGTCGTGATTTCCATGCTCAAATTTTATGTTCAAGCGAACATGGCAAGTTGTGTTTTGGGGCACCCGAAATGTTTTCGGTGCCCCAAAACTACTTGTTGGGATCTTCTCCTCCAAAGTCGGAAAACATATGCGTACAGAAAAGTAAAGTACTTCTATTATCAAACAAAATTAATTCACTATCTTTGCCTTAAATTCAATTTAATGATTGATATGGAAGATATAAATAGGCTCAAAATAGTTTTAGTCGAAAAAAAGAAAACAGGAAAGTGGCTCGCTGAGCAATTGAAGAAAGACCCGTCAACTGTATCAAAATGGTGTACCAATGTTTCACAGCCTGACTTGGCTACTCTTTCAAGAATAGCCGAATTATTAGATATTGACAGGAGGGAACTCATTAATAAAAGCAAGTGAATAATATGACAAGCATACAACAAAGAGATCAATTGCAGTCTCAGATTTGGAAAATAGCCAACGAAGTGCGTGGGGCTGTCGATGGATGGGACTTCAAGCAGTTTGTTTTGGGAACATTGTTCTACCGCTTCATCAGTGAAAACTTTACAGATTACATAGAAGGTGGAGACGATAGTATTGACTATGCTTCTTTACCGGACAGTATAATAACTCCGGAGATAAAAGAGGACGCGGTCAAGACAAAAGGATATTTTATATATCCGAGCCAGCTTTTTGCCAATGTGGTCAAAACTGCTAATACAAATCCCAATCTTAATACGGATTTGAAGGCTATATTTGATTCTATCGAAAGCTCTGCGAACGGTTATGCATCCGAAAAGAATATCAAAGGATTGTTTGCTGATTTTGACACAACAAGCACCCGGCTCGGCAATACTGTTGAAAACAAAAACAGCCGTTTGGCTGCTGTTTTAAGAGGCGTGGCAGGATTGAATTTTGGCAGTTTTGAAGAGCATGAGATAGACCTCTTCGGTGATGCTTACGAATTTCTGATTAATAACTATGCAGCCAATGCAGGAAAGTCAGGTGGAGAGTTCTTTACTCCGCAGAATGTTTCCAAACTCATATCAAGGCTTGCCATGCACCAACAGACAACGGTCAATAAAATATATGACCCTGCAGCCGGTTCGGGTTCCTTGCTTCTGCAAGTCAAGAAACAGTTTGAAGAGCACATCATAGAAGATGGCTTCTTCGGTCAGGAAATAAACCATACAACCTATAATCTGGCTCGTATGAATATGTTCCTGCACAATATCAATTACGACAAGTTCAACATCGCACTTGGAGATACACTTATCGATCCACAGTTTGGAGACGAAAAGCCTTTTGATGCCATCGTTTCCAACCCACCTTATTCAGTAAACTGGATTGGTTCGGATGATCCGACACTTATCAACGATGACCGCTTTGCTCCAGCCGGAGTACTTGCACCCAAATCCAAAGCGGATTTTGCTTTCGTTCTGCATTCTTTAAATTTTCTGTCAAGTAAAGGAAGAGCTGCCATTGTCTGTTTTCCCGGCATATTCTATCGAGGCGGAGCAGAGCAGAAAATCAGAAAATATTTGGTGGACGGCAACTATGTGGAAACCATTATCTCATTGCCATCCAATTTATTCTATGGCACTTCGATAGCGGTTAATATTCTGGTTCTGTCAAAGCATAAGTCCGATACTAAAATCCAGTTTATTGATGCAAGTGGAGAAAGTTTCTTTACGAAAGAAACCAACAACAATGTACTCGAAGATAGGCATATAGACAAGATTATAGAAATCTTTGATAAAAAAGAAGATGTTGATTATATAGCCAAATCGGTTGATTATAAAACTATTGCCGAAAATGATTATAATTTGTCGGTAAGCAGTTATATTGAGATGAAAGACACCCGTCCGATGACTGACATCAAGGAACTGAACGAGCGTATTCGTAGGATTGTGGTGCGGGAGAACGAACTGCGTGCGGAGATAGACAAAATAGTAGCTGAATTAGAGGAGGATGAGCTATGAGCAAATTGCAGAAATTAATTCAGGAACTTTGCCCATATGGAGTAGAGTATAAACCTTTAGGCGATAAGGATGTGTCAATAATGCAACGTGGAACATCTTTGACTAAAAAAGATTCAATAGAAGGTATTTATCCTGTTATATCGGGAGGAAAAGTCCCGGCATTTTATTGTAATCAGTTTAATAGGGAAGGTGAGACTATTACAGTAGCAGGAAGTGGCGCTGGAGCAGGTTATGTACAGTATTGGAATGAGCCTATATTTGTTTGTGACGCTTTTTCGATTAAAGGTATTGGAGATGTTTCTACTAAATATCTTTATTACTGTTTAACCAACTTACAGGAGAAAATTTATGCCACTAAGAAAGGAGGTGGTGTTCCACATGTTCATATTGCAAGTATAGAAAAATTTCTTGTTCCTATACCTCCTCCACAAGTGCAAAAAGAAATAATTCACATTCTTGATGATTTTACAAATCTTGTAGCGGAGCTGCAAGCGGAGCTGCAAGCGAGAAAGGCGCAATATGAGTATTATCGAGATAAGCTACTGAGTTTCAATAATATAAATGGGGGGGGGTACGCAGGCGTAACTTGGATGAAAATGAGTGAGATAGGAAATATTTGTATGTGCAAAAGAATTATGAAAGAACAAACAAATAATATAGGTGGCGTTCCATTCTATAAGATTGGTACATTCGGTAAGGTGGCTGATGCATATATATCGCGAGAATTGTATGAGGATTATAAAAACAGATTTTCTTTTCCGGTAAAAGGAGAAGTTTTGATTTCGGCGTCCGGAACTATTGGACGCTCTGTTATTTATGATGGAGAAGATGCTTATTTTCAAGATTCGAATATTGTATGGGTTCATAATGATGAAACAAAAGTTTTGAATAAATATTTATACCATTATTATCGAATCATTGAATGGAATGTAGAAGGTGGCGCTATTAAGAGATTATATAATAGCAATTTGGCAAAGACAAAAATAGCTGTGCCAAGTTTGCCAGAGCAGGAGCGTATAGTGAATATCCTTGATAAGTTTGAGAATCTAACGACCGATTTGCAGACTGGCCTTCCGGCGGAAATAGCCGCAGTGCAGGAGCAAAACGAATATTATAGAAATAAATTACTATCATTTCCAAGAATCCAAATAAGCGCATAATATGGGACAAACATTAACTGAAATAGCACAAACTCTTCGCAAAACTGATAAAAAGGTGCAGCTAATCTATGCCTTTAACGGTGTGGGTAAAACTCGTCTGTCTCGTGCGTTCAAGGAATTGGTTTCTCCAAAGGATCAAGATGACGAATCGGAGGAACACAAAATAAAGGTTTTGTATTATAATGCATTCACGGAGGATTTGTTCTATTGGGATAATGATTTGGATGCAGACTCTGACAGGAAACTTAAAATACAGCCAAACAGCTTTACCGATTGGGTGCTCAGAAATCAAGGGCAGGAAAGAAATATAGTAACTCATTTTCAGCGTTACACCAGCAATAAATTAACTCCCCATTTCAATGAAGCATACAATGAGATTACATTTTCCATTGAAGGAGGAAATGAAGAAATAATAGACAATATCAAGATTTCAAGAGGCGAAGAGAGTTGCCTTATTTGGTGTGTGTTTTACAGCTTGCTTAATCAAATTGTTGCGAATCTGAATATTGCAGAACCGGACGAACGAGAAACCGATCAGTTTAATGACTTGCAGTACATTTTCATTGACGATCCTGTAAGTTCATTGGATGAAAACCACCTGATTGAATTAGCGGTTAATTTAGGCGGACTTATAAAAGAAGCAAATAATTTGAAGTTTATTGTTTCGACCCACAATCCCTTATTTTTCAATGTTCTGTTCAACGAAACAGGAAACAAGACTTGCTATTTGCTTCAAAACAACGAGGATGGTACTTACGACTTGTTAGAAAAGAAAGGAGATTCCAATAAGAGTTTTTCATATCATCACTATTTAAAACAAATAATCCAAGAAGCAATTGACAGCAACAATATTCAGAAATATCACTATATGCTGCTTCGGAATCTTTATGAAAAGACGGCTAACTTTTTAGGATACCCACAATGGTCTGATTTGTTGCCTGATGACAAGAAGACTTACTATAACAGAATCATTCAATTTACAAGTCATTCAACATTATCTTATGACGCAATTCCGGAACCTACCGGACCGGAGAAACAAACGCTGAAATTATTATTCAGGCATCTTGTTGACAATAACTATTATACGGAAGAATAAAATGGCACAATATAACACCATAGCAGAATCGAACAACTTCATCGTACTTGATGCCTACACCAAGTATAATGAACTTCATGAACCTTCGGTGGCTTATCAGTCGGAAGCAAGCCTTGAACGCGAATTTGTCCAAGATTTAGTGAATCAGGGCTATGAATATTGCCCGGATATATCAACTCCCGATGCATTGCTGGCCAATGCCCGTATGCAAATTCAGGAACTCAATGATGTGGAGTTCTCCGACAAAGAATGGCTACGATTTGTGGAAGAATATCTGGACAAGCCGGGAGACACCCTGATAGACAAGACTCGCAAGATTCACGATAACCACATTTATGACTTTGTTTTTGATGATGGACATATTAAAAACATCTACATCGCCGACAAACAAAACATCGCCCATAACAAGGTGCAAGTAATCAACCAGTTTGAGCAAACCGGAACACAAGCCAACCGTTATGATGTTACTATTCTGGTCAATGGTTTGCCATTGGTACATGTTGAATTAAAAAAACGAGGTGTTGCCATCCGTGAAGCATTCAATCAGGTTCACCGTTATTCCAAAGAAAGTTTCAATAGTGACAATTCACTTTTCAAGTATATTCAAGTGTTTGTCATTTCAAATGGTACAGACAGCCGTTATTTTGCCAATACGGTTGAGCGCAACAAAAACAGTTTTGACTTTACCATGAACTGGGCAAATGCAAAGAATACCGTGATAAAGGATCTCAAAGACTTTACGGAGACTTTTTTCCAAAAGAACACTTTGCTCAATGTCATTTTCACCTATTCTGTATTTGACACCAACAACACTTTGCTTGTAATGCGCCCGTATCAGATTGCTGCGACAGAGCGTATATTATGGAAAATCAGAAGCGCATACCAAGCAAAAAAATGGTCTACAACCGAAGGTGGTGGATATGTATGGCATACCACAGGCTCGGGAAAAACGCTTACCAGTTTCAAGGCAGCACGGTTGGCGACCCAACTGGACTTTATCGACAAAGTCTTCTTTGTCGTTGACCGCAAGGATCTTGACTATCAGACAATGAAAGAGTATCAGCGGTTCTCTCCGGATAGTGTCAATGGGTCTGAAAGCACGGCCGGCCTGAAACGGAATATAGAGAAGGATGACAACAGAATTATCGTCACTACAATTCAGAAACTGAATAATCTGATGAAAAGTGAAGACAATTTGCCTGTTTATAAAAAACAGGTTGTTTTCATTTTCGATGAGTGCCATCGCTCCCAATTCGGTGAAGCGCAAAAGCAGTTAAAGAAAAAGTTCAAGAAGTATTATCAGTTCGGTTTTACAGGAACCCCCATATTCCCGGCGAATGCTTATGGCTCGGAAACAACGGCAAGCGTGTTCGGCAGGGAATTGCATTCATACGTGATAACGGATGCCATCCGCGATGAAAAGGTGCTGAAATTCAAGGTTGACTACAACAATGTAAGGCCCCGTTTCAGGAATATAGAAACAGAACTTGACGAGCAGAAGCTAAGTGCCGCAGAAAACAAACAGGCCTTGCTTCATCCTGCCCGTATAAATGAGGTTTCGCAATATATTCTGCACAACTTCAGAATCAAGACCCATCGAAACCAAAGTGACAGCAAAGGCTTCAATGCCATGTTTGCTGTCAGTAGTGTGGACGCCGCCAAATGCTACTATGAAGAATTGAACCGATTGCAGAAAGATTCGGAAAAGCCTTTGAAAATAGCTACCATATTTTCTTTCGCCGCCAACGAAGAGCAAAGCGCAATAGGTGAAATACCTGATGAGAACTTCGAGCCGTCGGCAATGGACCTAAGTGCAAAAGAATTTCTGGCAAAAGCCATTGATGATTATAATACTCTGTTTGGAACAAGTTATGGCATTGACGGGAAAGAGTTTCAAAACTATTACAGAGACCTTGCCAAAAGAGTAAAAAATAAAGAGGTGGATCTTATAATCGTTGTAGGCATGTTCCTGACCGGATTTGATGCTCCGACTTTGAATACACTGTTTGTAGACAAGAACTTACGTTATCATGGACTGATACAAGCATTTTCCCGCACCAACAGGATTTATGATGCCACCAAGACATTTGGCAATATAGTTACGTTCAGAGACCTCGAAAAACACACGATTGATGCCATAAAATTATTTGGCGATGAGAATACCGCAAATGTAGTACTCGAAAAAAGCTACAGGGAATATTTGGAAGGCTTCAAAGGCATTGCTTCGGGCGAAGTACGGAGAGGATATATTGAAATTGTAAAAGAACTGAATGACAAATTTCCTGATACAGACAATATTGCTACAGAACAGGATAAAAAGGATTTTGTCAAACTGTTTGGCGAATATCTGCGGGTGGAAAACATATTGCAGAACTTTGATGAGTTTACGGCACTCAAAGCCTTTCAGACAATAGACACGGATAATCCGGATGCAATCGAAACATTTAAAAACAATTATTTTGTCACCGATGATGATATTGCAAAAATGCAGAAATTGCAGATGCCGTCTGATAGAATCATTCAGGATTACAAATCGACATATAACGACATACGGGATTGGTTAAGACGGGAAAAAGAGGGAAAGAAGCCGGAAAAATCAAGAATAGACTGGGATGATGTCATATTCGAGATAGATTTGCTTAAATCGCAGGAGATAAACCTGGATTATATTCTTGAGCTGATTTTTGAAAATAACAAAAAGAAGATGGACAAATCCTCATTGATTGATGAAATCCGTAGGGTTATACGGTCAAGTGTCGGCAACAGAGCCAAAGAAAGCCTGATAGTTGATTTTATCAATGATGTTAATCTCGATGCCATTTCAGATAGGACTGAAATTATAAAAGCGTTCTTTGAATATGCACAAATTAAGCAAAAGAAGGAGGCGTCGGATTTGATAGCAAGCGAAAATCTGAATGAAAGAGAAGCCAAACATTATATTGAAGTCTCTTTAAGACGTGAATACGCAAGTGAGAATGGAACTGACTTTAATAACATCCTGCCCAAAATGAGTCCCCTAAACCCCTTATACCTGACTAAAAAACATAAGGTATTTGAAAAGATCGCCGCTTTTGTCGAAAAGTTTAAAGGTGTTGGTGGTAAATTGTAATATTGATTAAGTTAAAAACAAATAATAGAGTAAATGAAATGGAAGAACAATTATTAACAACATATTCTTTCTTTGCAGCATTAACAGAAAATAGTACTGACATATATAGTGCTGTCTATATCCCAATATGTAAAAGGGCATTATCACTATATTCTAAAAAGAAAACTATCGGGACAGATCAAGATATACGAAATATTATTTCATCAGAGTATGGAATTGATGTTCCTTTGTTGATTGTTCGCAAACTTATTAAGTCAGTAGGGAGGAATCTGTCTCGTAGAGATAGAGCTAAATTTGATTTTCATATTGAAGAACAAGGAAATAGTTTTTCTTTTTCTTTCAAATCCTTTGCTTTTAGTAATATTGAAGATTCGTATGAAGCGGAACGGCGCAAATCAAATGCATTGCAACAAGCATTTGAAATATTTGCAAAAGGACAAGGAGAAGACATTAATAATTTGCCTACTTTTTCGGATTTTATCAATAAGAACAAAAATAAATTATCGTCATTTTTATCAGGAAAAGTAAGCAATATTGATTGCAAAGAAGTGTCATTTATGACACATGTCCGATTTCTTCAGTATATTGAGTATAATGATAACATACTATATCAAACTACCAAGCAGATCTTCATAGGATCCGTTATAGCATCTTATCTCGAATCGGATTTTGATGTAGATGCAAAATTGGAGCGTGGAACATCATATTACCTAGATACACAAGTATTGCTGGAACTCTTAGACTTACAACGGGCAGAAGATACAATGCCAACCAAGGAGTTGATAAAATTAATTCAGGAAACAGGTGGAAATATTAGGTTATTGGATATTACATTAGACGAAATAAAGACTAATATAGAAAATGCAATAATCCATTATGATAGGAAAAATCCGACAACTACAATTAACGAAGCCTGTATTCGATTAGGAAAAAATAAAACTTGGCTAATTACATTAAAAGGAAAATTAGAAACCATTCTACAAAAAGATTATAAAATCAATATAGACAAAATACCAGAGTCTGATATTGAACTATTTTCAAATACAGAAGATACCGCCCAGCTGAAAGAAATTCGGTATAGGAAACATTCTGCAATACACGATGTTGCTGCATATTTGTATGTTCGGGAAAAACGCAAACATGATTCAAATAAAAGATTGCTACAAAAAGCCAGTTATTGGTTCGTTACTGCAAATAAAAAATTATGCGATTTTAATATTGCGAAAAAGCTCAATGGCAATGTCGGAGAGATAATAATGCCAGATGGACTGACGAGTTTACTTTTTCTACAAAATCCCCAGAAATTATCAGGAAAAGTGTCATCAATAGGCTTAAATGAACTAATTGCTCAAACATTGTCCGAAGAATACCCGAGCCGTGATTTGATTAATGAATTTGATAGTGCAGTTTCATCTTTGGAGAATATTTCTGCTGAGGATTATAAGATATTGCTGTCATCAATATCTCAAGAATCAACTATGAAGATTCATAAATTACTCGATAGTTCTATCTCAGAACCAGAAAAATTCAATAAAGATATTCATGCAATTATTGAAAATGAGCGAAATAACAAATTAAACACAGAAAAAAAGCACAAGGAGGAGATTAATAAAAACAAGAAACTTCAAGAAGCAAATAAAGATCTATTAAAAAAATTAACAGATATTTCTCAACAGATTGCAGACATTCAAGAAAATCAGAGGCTGGATAAACTTCAGCAAAAAGAGAAGGATAAGAGGACTCGAAGATGGATTTGGGTTATTATATCTATTGTTGTTGTTTTAGTAACATTACTACTATTACAAATATTTCCTAACATAACAAATTACATGCGAAAAGGTATTCAGATAATTGGTGGTTTAGGTGGATTTTGGGGATTTTGTAATTTAGGATTAAACATTTGGTCAAAATTTAAATCTCATTAATTATGACAGCAAAAGAACTTCAACAATATTTACTCCGTGAGTTTCCGCAAGAGAATGCACGCTGTGAGTGGAAAGAGATGAAAAATCTCAAGAATTCCTTTGCCGGAGATGAAAAGAATGATGTAATTTCATATGTATCAGCCATAGCGAATATGGAGGGAGGGCATCTTGTTATCGGTGTGCAGGATAAAACATTGGCAATTGTTGGGACAGATTTATCCAAGTTTAATTTGAATGCCCAATCTGCTGTATGGAAACTGATAGAGCATTGTACCAATCTTTCTTCCGAAGGATTAAGTATTGACGAATATACTACAGAAGATACACATAAAACGGTTTGGATAATCCATATTCCAAAACATTTACCTCGACGTCCGGTTTATGCTCATAAAAAAGCATGGCAGCGTGTAGAAGATTCATTGGTGGAGATCACGCAAGAACGGCTTGCCGTTATTCTAGAAGAACCTGTCTTTGAAGCCAAAGATTGGTCTGCTGAAATTGTCCCTAATGCGACAATAGCGGATTTGGATGAATTGGCTGTAGCGAAAGCTCGTATTATGTTCAAAAAGGTACATTCTTCCAATATTCCTTTTGAGGAAATTGATGCATGGACGGTGGAAGATTTTCTTTCCAATAGTGGAATAATGATCGATGGAAAACTGACTCGTGCAGCTATTATTCTGTTGGGAAAACCTATTTCTGTATTTAAACTTCGTCCTGCTGTAGTTGAAGTTACATGGACTTTACGGGACGAATTCCAAAATGTCGTAGATTATGAACATTTCACTGCTCCTTTTATTCTCACCGTTGATAAAATCTTGAGCAAGATACACAATCTGACAATGAGGGAATTGCCAGGAGGAACATTATTCCCAGAAACAATGAAGCAATATGATGACTACACTATTCGAGAGGCGCTGCATAATGCCATTGCACATCAAGATTATACTTTACAGCAGCGCATCAATTTTGTAGAGAATCCCGGATGGCTTTATTATGCAAATGGAGGTAGTTTTATTCCGGGTACTTTACAAAAGGCATTAGAAACCAAAGGCCCTCAACGCCATTTCCGAAATGAGTGCCTTTGTCGGGCAATGGTGAATTTCAACATGATAGACACAGTAAGCCGTGGCATTAAAAAGATGTTCAATGAACAAAGACGCCGCCATTTCCCTATGCCAGATTACGAAATTGATGTGTTGAATAAAGAGGTTGGTGTGACAATATATGGGAATACAATTAATGAAAAATATACACAGCTGCTCAAAGAAAACGATACATTGACACTGGAGGATTGTATTCTTTTGGACTCAGTCCAAAAGGGACGTCGAATTTCTGAAGAAAATGCGATAGACTTATTGAATAGAGGCCTTTTGGAGGGTAACACTTCAGAATATGGTATATCACTTGATATAGCAAGAAAGACAAAGCAGTTATCAGATTATACTCGTAACAGAGGTTTGGATAGGGTGAAATTACAGCAAATGATTTTGCAGTATCTTCAGAATGCGGGTTCAATCGGAGCAAAGCGTGATGCAATATTTGAATATCTGAAAGATGCTCTTCCCAAGACCAAAACTCAAGGACAACAGGAGAGGATGTTAGGAAACATTCTTGTTGAAATGAAAGAGTCAGGGAGAATTATATTAAAGGGTAGAATCTGGTATAAAAAATAGTTGTAAAGACCCAATACGCCTAATTACGACTAAATACGCCCAATTATGACTATAATGAATAATCCAAAGATTTTGTAGAGTCATGGATTTTTTCGTACTTTTGCCTTGAGTTATTTGACAGCTATGCATAGCGAATCGCGGAATTTCGGCATGATTTCCAAATCGTTACCTTTGTTTTGTAAATTGTTAGCTATCTCTCTATAATTTAATGAATTAGATTATACTGCTTGCAATTTAAAATAAAAGACGATTTTCCGATTATTCTAATTAAATTTGAAGTCGAATAAATAAAATCATGATGGAACGCCCAAAAAACATTAACAGGTTAAAGGTTGTCTTGGCTGAAAAACAAAGGACAAATAAATGGCTTGCTGAGCAACTTGATAAGGATCCCGCAACAGTCTCAAAGTGGTGTACAAATACAGCGCAGCCAGGGCTTGAGACCTTGGTGGAAATTGCAAAAGTCCTTGATGTTGACATCAAAGATTTATTGTGGTCAATTAAATAAGTAATAAAGCCTTTGTAAAATTAATGAATGGTTAATATGGCAAAGAAAATAAATACTAAAAAAGAAGATGTTATAAACTTGGATGCAATTCTGTTCAAGTGTCGTGATATATTGAGACAAGCCAAGAATTCCGGATCATTCTTCGAGAAGCGTGATATGATGCTTACATTAGTGTTTCTACGCTTTATTGGAGAGAAATACGAAAATGGTATCGCTAATCTTCGTGCTCAACTCATAGAGCAAGGACTTGATCCTGAGGATGAGAATATCATGTCTGCTTTTTTTGAAGATGCTACCTTTACTGATGGCACATATAATCTTCCACTGGAAGCCAGATGGAGCACTATTATCAATACTCCTGCTCCTGGACTTAATGTTGCACTCGATACCGCATTACGTAGTATAGCCACTACCACGCCTAACCTCAAAGGCTGTTTCGTGGAAGGTACATTTACCCAACGTAATATGGGTGGCAATGATATGAAACGAATTGTAGATGAGGTGAATAAGATTTCTCATAAAGCCTTTGGAGAAGAAAAAGATCTGATAGGTCGAGTTTATGAGTATTTCTTGAAAGAGTTTGCCGTAAATGCTACAAAGGAAGAGGGAGAGTTTTATACTCCTCACGATATCGTGCAGTTGATAGCTACAATGATTGAACCATTTGACGGAACAATATATGACCCATGTTGCGGTTCGGGTGGTATGTTTATCCAGAGTGCAGAATTGGTAAGGTCTAAACAAGGTGACATCAGTAAGATCAATGTGTATGGTCAAGAGAAGGAGGCTGCAACCTATCGCCTTGCCAAGATGAACTTAGCACTGCGAGGTATTAGCCATAATTTAGGAGCAGAGAGTGATAGTACATTTACAAATGACCTGCATAAAGGCGTTTATTTTGATTATATCATGGCTAACCCTCCTTTTAATCTCAAAGGTTGGTATAATGATGATTTAAAGAATGATTCGCGCTGGGTTGGATATGCTACTCCACCGGAGAGCAATGCAAACTATGCATGGATTCTACATATATTAAGTCATTTGAATCATCAGAAAGGAATCGCAGGATTTCTTCTTGCCAATGGAGCATTGGGTGATAGCGACACACAGGCAATCCGTCAAAAACTGATTGAGAATGATAAAGTGGAAGCCATTATTGTATTGCCTCGTGAACTATTTATTACCACAGATATTAGCGTAACCCTTTGGATCCTGAACCAAAATAAAAAGGGCGGCATGTGGCATGGTCGCAAACAGCGTAACCGTTCAGGCGAGATTCTCTTTATGGATTTACGCCAATGGACAGAGAATCCGGTTAAGGGCGAGCAGAAAAAGAAAGTAGAACTCAAGGAAGACCAAATCAAACGAGCAGCAGAAACATATTTCAGGTGGCAGGCAGAGGGAACTGATGGTGTTAATTATGCCGTGCCGGAGTTGTATCGTTCCGTAGGACTGGAGGAACTCAAAAAGAACGATTACTCTCTTGTCCCAAGCCGATATATTGAGTTTGTGGATAGAGATTCTGATATCGACTACAACAAAGTCTTGACTGAAACTGCTTCTGCTGTTTCTGGCTTACTGAAACGTCAGAAACAGAATGATGAAACCTTGCGTAATGCACTAAAACAGCTGGGATATGAGTGCAAATAGAGTAAAATGGGTTCGTTTAGGAGAATATATTGAGCCTTGCGATGAAAGGAATAGCGAGGGAAAATATACGCTTGAAGATGTCCGAGGAATAAGTATCCAAAAGAATCTTATTCTTACAAAGGCAGATATGAAAGATGTTTCGTTGTCGCCTTACAAACTTTTAAAACCAAGAGAATTTTCATATGTTACTGTCACTTCTAGAAATGGTGGTAAAATTTCTTTGGCTATAAACGACACAAATGAAACATACATTGTATCAGCCTCTTACATAAACTATAAATGCAAGGATTATAACACTTTATTGCCAGAATACCTTTTCCTTTTGTTGAGTCGAGGAGAATTTGACAGATACTCTCGTTTCAATTCATGGGGAAGTGCAAGGGAAACATTTGATTGGAGTGAGATGAGTCATATTGAAATTCCTCTTCCTTCTATTGAGGTGCAGAAGGAGTTGGTCGCTACCTACAATGGCTTAAAATTTCTTGCAGAGCAAAACGAAGCACTCATAGAGCCTCTTACTAAGGCTTGCGAAGCAATGGTTGTTGATTGCAAAAACAAATACCCAGAAGTAACCCTAGGTGAGTATATTGAGGAACTGGATATCCGTAATTCAGATAATAAAATTAAATTGGTAAAAAGTGTTTCTGTTACAAAAGAGTTCAAAGACACCAATGCAAAAGTGAACAAAGAAGAATTAAGAGGATATAAATTAGTTCCACCAAGTCACATTGCTTATGTGCAAACCACAAAGAATGAGAAGTGCTTTGCAAATGCCTTGAATACTACAGAAGATACTTATGTAGTATCACAAGTTGATAGAGTTGTTAAATCTAAAGACAACGATGTTTTGAATATAGGTTTCTTACATCTTATTTTACGTACAAAGGAATTTGATCGTTATGCTATATTCAATTCGTGGGGAAGTGCAAGGGAAACTTTTGACTGGAACGAATTATGTCGAGTGAAAATACCACTCCCACCACCAGAGGTCCAACAATCTGTTGTAAGTCTCTACACATGTCTTGAAGAGGCTAAAAAGATTGCCTCCGAAGCACGAGAACAACTTAAAACCATTTGCCCTGCACTGGTGCAAAAAGCCGCTAACTCGTAAATAGTATTTGTTATGAATCTTAAGTATTACGATGTATTATCAGGTTTAGTTGTAGGATATGTGCTATTAGTCATTGGTATGTATGCATTTGAAATAGAGTACAACAATGACTACACAGTAGCATATTTAGCAATGGCATTTTTATGTGGCTATATTATCAATGCTATTGGAAGTTTATTGGAGCCTGTATATTATTTCACAATAGGTGGGAAACCATCAAATAGGCTACTCAGCGATGATAATGAGAAGCACAATGTGTTTTATAGATTATTTATTCCTAATAACACAGGAATCAAAAAGGTTCGCTTTTACGAAACTAAAAGTGTGCGAGAGATTCTGAAGCGGGGGATGGATTGTGAAAATCCCTCGGAAGATAGATTATTCAACAAAGCAATGAGAGCCGTAAATGGAGATCAGAACTCAAGAGTGCCAGATTTCAATGCTCACTATGCATTGTCAAGGACAATACTTACGACAGTTTTGATTTCATCTATATTGTTGATTTATTCTAATCCTTGTTGTTGGCAATCATATTTGTCGATTGTGGTAGTGCTAATATGTTGGAATAGATATAAAGAGCGTGCATACTATTATGCAAGAGAGGTTCTTAATGAGTATTTGAAAACTAATAAAAAATAATATCATGGCAAGACAAGCGACAATGACAGTTTGGGATGTACAACTAGGGTTGGCTGTCCATGTTAAAGCTCCCAATGGCAAATATATAATAATTGATCTTGGTACTGGAACGGTTGAGAGTGGAAACTCTTCTCCATTAAGGAAGCTTATGTGGAATAATATTGTTTATATGATTATAAGCCATCCACATCTGGATCATATAAGTGATATCCTCAACTTTGATATAAACCCACCAAAGATATTGCATTGTCCTAAATCTCTGACTAATGAAGAAATTATGGAAGGCGTGCGATATTGTGACAGGGCGAAGTTTGAAAAATATTGTGAAATCAACGATAGGTATAATTCACCAGTAGGCGTTGATGATGAAAATTATACGGGAAATCCTAATAATTATGATGGCTTGGAAATTCAAACATTTTCAACATCAGCTTGCGACCACTCTAATTTTAATAACTTCAGCATAATTACTGTTTTTACACTATCTGATGTAAAAGTCGTAGTCTGTGGGGATAATGAAAAGGAGGCATTAGACATACTTATGCGCCGAAGCAATTTTAAGGATGCCGTTAAGAATGCCGATGTGTTGGTGGCACCACATCATGGAAGGAATTCGGCATATCATTCAGACTTTGTTTCATTGGTAAATCCAAGAATTACAATTATTTCAGATACTGAAAAGAGCGATGCGAGTGCTTCCGATAAATATACTAACATGAGCCGTGGTTGGGAGGTAAAAGGAGAAGAGCGTAAATGTCTTACTACAAGGAAAGACGGGAATATAACTGTAGTATTTGGAGAATGTGACGACCCGAGATATACGGGGACGCTGAGAATATCAACTTCTAAATAAGAACGATGTATTGATTGGTATTTAGTATAATATATAAAAATTACTAACCTAAGAGATTTACGATGTCAAAAAGTAAACTAATAAATTATAACGGTCGCTTTTGCGAATCTGATTTTGAGAATGCATTTATTTCATTCTTGGAACAAGAGGGCTGGACATATATATCTGGTGATGAAATTGTACGAGCCAATAAAAAGGAAGTTCTGATTGAGAAGGACTTAATAGACTTTTTGACAAATAGCAACACGGAACTTGAAGCGGATGAGATTCAACAGATTGTTGATAATGTACGACTTGTTGGTGCAGAAACAGACTTTGCAACCCTCCATAAAGTTTATGGATGGATGGTTGAAGGTGTAAACTTTACATCTAAAAACGGTACAACACGAAACATACCTCTTATTGATTTTGATAAACCTAAGGAAGACCAATCAGCTAAAAACATATTCCGAGTAGTCAATCAATTTTCAGTTGAGTATGTAAATAATGGTCGCACAAAGAATAGACGTCCAGATATTATTTTATATGTAAATGGAATGCCGCTCTGTGTGATGGAATTGAAAAATCCAGCAGACGATAAAGCGACCATATATGATGCTTGGGAACAGATAAATATTCGCTACTGGCGTGATATCCCACACTTGCTTCATTATTGTCCATTAGCATGTATAAGTGATGGTGTAAAAACACGTCTAGGAACAGTGCGAACTCCATACGAACATTTTTATGCTTGGCGTAGAGTGAACAACGATGATCAAGTATCTACATCCCCATTTGATGAGATGCTGACCATGGTGAAAGGAGTCTATTCTCCAGAAAGATTCCTTGAAATATTCCGAGACTACATTTATTTTCAGGACAAGGAATATGATGATAAGGAGAAAGAAATAGTATGCCGTTATCCTCAATTCTTTGCCACACGGCTGCTTCGTGAAAGTATCGTGAAATCTGTGAAGGAGAAAAGTGGAAAAGGAGGTACATATTTTGGAGCTACCGGATGTGGGAAGACCTACACAATGGCTTTTCTTGCACGTCAACTTTCTATGCGATGTGCATCGGAAATTGGTTCGCCAACCATCTTGATGATAGTAGATCGAGATGACTTGCAGAAACAGGGTAGCAAGTTATTTACCAAGAGTAAAGAGTTCCTCGGATTAGGTGAGGTGTCTGTGGTACCTACACGCAAAAAACTGCGTGAAGAACTGGCTGCACGAGAAAGCGGGGGATTTTATATTTGTACGATACAGAAATTTTGTGACCGTGAAGATGACCCGGTGGGACTCATTAACAAACGCTCTAACATCATCTGCTTTAGCGATGAAGCACATCGTACCCAGTTGGAAAGTGCTAAACGTATCAAATTCAGTAAGCCGAATGAAGATGAAATAGAGTTAGCAGCAAGTAATGATGAACAAATGAGAGCTGTGTTATCCAAACCATACGCAAAGGTGCTTCGTGAAGCTTTACCACATGCTACATTTGTAGGATTTACCGGTACTCCCATTGCAGAAACCTATCAAACGTTTGGTGATGAGATTGACAGATATACCATGGATCAAGCGGTTGCTGATGAGATAACAGTGCCAATCAAATACCACCCTCGAATTACAAAAGTTCTTTTAGATAAAGAAAAAATCCAGTTAGTAGAGGAATATTATAAACGCTGTGCTGAAGATGGTTCCACTAAAGAAGATATAGAAGCCAGTAAGATAGCTATGAGTTCATTACAAGTGATTCTTGGTGAACCACAAAGATTGGAACGTTTAGCTGTGGATATACACGATCATTACGTAAATGCATGTAATGGTGATCCAGACCGGGTGCAAAAAGCAATGGTGGTATGCTCTAAACGTGAAATTGCATACAAACTACTTACTGTTTTCCAAGAGAAATACCCGGAATGGTTTGAATTAAGGAAATCGCCCGAAGGTGTTGTGTGTACGGAAGAAGAGCTGAAAGAACTGCCTGAAATGCCTACTATGGCAATGGTCGCCAGTGTGGGTAAGAACGACCCTAAAGATATGTATGAATATTTAGGAGGAGTAACGAATGACAAACGTTCTGAAGACTTAGATGCTGCATTCAAACAAGAGAAGAGTAATTTCCGCATTGTGATTGTTGTGGATATGTGGATTACAGGTTTTGACGTAGAGTCTTTAACCTATCTATATAATGATAAACCATTACAAAAACACACGCTTATCCAAACTATCAGCCGTGTAAACAGAAAATATCCACAAAAGGAATTCGGCCTTGTTATTGACTATATCGGCATACGCGACAATATGCGTGAAGCTATGAAAATATATGGCGGTGGTGGTAATACATTTGCACCGACTGATGACGATGTAGAACAGGCAACATTGATATTCAGGGAGCAGTTATCAATACTGAAAGATTTATTCAAGAAAGAGGATTTAACGCCATTCCTTAATCCGGATACAGATCCGGCACTGAGATATACACTATTGGCCAAAGCAGCAGAGTATGTTTTCAAGTCAAACGATCAGTTAAACTTATCCTCTGATGATGGTAAGAAAGTAAAGAGAGTATCTTTTAAAACATACTTCTTGAAAGTGGTTAAGCGGATGCGTATAGCATACGACATATGCCAGCCATCAGGATATTTGAGTGAAGAAGAATCTGCTTTAGCGCAATGCTTTATGGCGATAGCTGGTTTTGTGCGTAAAATGAGTGGAACGGATGTGCCTGATGCAGAAACCATGAATCGAAAGGTGGCTAAGATGGTGGAAGAGGCATTAAAATATACCAAGGTCGAAAGCGTTTTGGAAATAGGAGAAGAGGAGGATATATTTAGTCCGGAATACTTTGAAAAGCTATCTGATGTAAAGATGCCTGCTTCCAAATTGGAATTGCTGGTTAAAATGCTCAAGAAGCAGATAACAGAGTATGGTCGGACTAATGGAGCAGCTGCCAAACGGTTTATGGAAATGCTGGAAGAAACCATTAAACAATATCATGAACGTAGAAAACATTTAAGTGCAGAGGAAGCTGGTGAAGCTCAAGATGCAACATCAGAAGAAATCATAAAGAGTGCAACTGAACAAGCTTTACAGATTCTTCAAGAAATGCAGAAAGATAGGGAAAGCTTCCGAAAACTGAATCTTACTTTTGAAGAAAAGGCATTTTATGATATTTTAATCCTGCTACGCGATCAATTTAATTTTGTATATGGTGAAGAGAAAGAGATAGATGGGATTAGGATTAATGAGAAGTGCAGAGATTTAGCACGTAAGATTAAAGAGATAATTGATCTGAAATCGAGTGTTGCCGATTGGTTGAACAATCAGAATGTTCGTAACCAATTGAAGTTTGACATTAAAGTATGTTTAGTAAAGAATGGTTATCCGCCACAATATAGTCCGGAAGTATTTCGTCAGGTAATGGAACAAGTGGAGAACTTTAATGAGAATGACGTATATCATGAAACAAAGGATTCGACTGAGAATGAAGACGAAAATTCTAATCTTACTATTTCATCGCGAATCATTGATGAGGTATCTGATACACAACGTTTCGTAACACATTTGCCATTCTATCCGAGCATTAAAGCCGCTTGTCACGATTTATCTGAAATTGAGGTGCCGTACGAAGAAGCACAATGGATAGATGTATCTGCGGAAATGTCACACTTAGATGAATCAATGTTTGTGGTTCGTGCAATGGGTGATAGTATGCAACCAAAAATAAATAATGGAGATTACTGTGTTTTTGCACGCTATACAGGTGGTAGTCGCGAAGGTGAAATCGTACTGGTGGAAGGTTATAATATAAAGGACTATGATAGCGACAATATAGCTTGTACCATCAAAAAATATCATAGTGAGAAACGTGCTACGGAAGATGGTTGGGAGCACTCACTCATTGAATTAATTCCTCTAAATAAAGAATATAAAACAGTTATCCTTGACCCAGAAGAATCATTTAAGGTTTTAGGGGTGTTAAAGATGGTGATAAGAAAGTAAAATTTAAAATCAGTGTAAATAATAATATAACTATGGCAGTAGAGTCACACGATAAAAAACTCGATGACCTTTTAAAATGGTCGAAGAAGGCAAGGCTCAATTACCAGATTTTCAGCGTAGCTGGGTTTGGGACGATACGAAAATCTGTAAACTCATAGAGAGCATCACCTCAGGTTTCCCGATGGGTGCAGCAATGTTCCTAGCGAATGGAGGTGATCATATACGTTTTAAATATCGTATGTTTGATGGAGTAGAACCGATATCTCATGTTACTCCTGAATGGCTTGTGCTTGATGGACAACAGAGGTTGACCACTTTATATCAAGTTTTAAAAAGTAAAAAAGCGACTAACACTAGATTAGAGACAAACCGTGATACGACAATCAAACGTTATTACTATCTAGATATACGAAAATGTCTTGATCCTACCGCTGATAGATTAGATGCCATTATTTCTGTATCTGAGAAAAAACAACTAACTACAGATATAGGACGTACTGTAACACTAGACTTATCTACCAGAGAAAAAGAATTTGAGAATTTGATGTTCCCTCTTAATATTACTTTTTCCCATAATGATACAGAGGATTGGCATTATGATATGGAAGACTATTATCATGGTGATAAAGACTATAGAAATTTGTTTCGTGACTTCTCCCAAAAAATTCTTCGTCCTATATTAGATTATAATATGCCTGTAATTCAATTGGATAAAGAAACTCCCAAAGAAGCCGTTTGTCAGATTTTTGAGAACGTAAATACAGGTGGAGTTCCTTTGACCGTTTTCGAGTTGGTTACTGCCACTTTTGCAGCTGACGGACATGAATTAAGAAAAGATTGGGAGTCAATACGTAGTTTATTTTCTCAAAAAGTAAACGGTGAACTACTTAAAGAAATTACTGGTGCCAATTTATTAGCCGCGATGACTCTTTTGGTTTCATATTATAAAAGAGTTGCTTCTGGCGATGATGAGCGAGTGGCTGTAACCTGCAAGAAAAGAGATATCCTCAAACTAGAACTTCAGGATTATTTGAAACATCATGATGCTTTGGTTAAAGGTTTCTGCGATGCTGCTGATTTCTTGGTGCATCAAGGCATATTTCGTTCTAGAGATTTGCCATATTCCTCACAACTGATACCTTTGGCAGCTATTTCTGCATATGACAATGAAAATAAGAGATTGCTTCATCTTGGAAAAAACCAAAGTCTATTATCACGTTGGTATTGGTGTGGAGTAATGGGAGAATTATATGGAGGTGCCAATGAAGCGCGTTTTGCTACAGATATAGTGGGTGTTTTCCGTTGGATGGATGGTGGTGATATGCCAGAGACAGTATATAGATCAAACATTCAGCCGACTCGTTTATTAACTATGCAGACAAGAAATAGTGCAGCGTATAAAGGTATAATGGCACTAATTTTACAAGATTCTCCTCTTGATTTTATGACAGGTAATCGTATGGATATAGCATCGTATATTGATGAGGAGGCCGATATTCATCATATATTTCCACAGGCCTATTGTGAGAAAAATAACCTCTCTCGCATAAAATGGAACTCAGTTATCAATAAAACGCCTATATATGCATCATCCAATCGTTCGATAGGTGGACATGCACCAAGTGTCTATATTGGAACTATGGCAAACAAAGGGTTAGCCCAAGCAAAGATTCAAGAAGCAATAGAATCTCACAAGGTAAATTATGCTTATTTATCCACAGATAATTTTGATGCTTATTTCATTGATCGTGCAAAACAATTACTTGATAGGATTGAACAAGCGACAGGTAAATCAATATCGGGAAGAGATAGCGAAGAAACGATGCGCGAGTTTGGAGTAAAATTGTTATAATCAGTTTATAATTAAATGATATTATGAAACTCAAATCATTTACAACAAAAAGTGGCCAAACAGTTTTTTTGGGAAAAATGACGGTATTTGTTGGCCCCAATAACTCCGGTAAATCACAAACATTAAGGGATATAAGAGAGAGAATGGTTGATGGACAAAAAAGTAAGCCTGTAATTATCAATAATTTTGATTTTGAAATTCCTACATCTGTAGAAGAGTGTCTTGAAGATATTGATGTAAGGGATAGTAATTATAATATTGCACATAAAACCATATCTGGCTTACAATATGATTTGTTATCGAAAGATTCTAGGGAATTATATATGCCAACTCTAGAGTCTGAATTGAAAAAAGATACCGCCTTAAACTTTATTTTAAACAATATAAGTAGATATTATGTCGCAAACCTAGACTCTTCCTCCAGATTGAAATTAATATTAACAACTGCTTCATTTAATCCAACTTCAGATAATCCTTCAAATTTATTACAAGCATTATTTTTGGATAAAAAGAATGAAAGGATACTTATAGATGCATTTAATGCTGCATTTAATATGGATATAAAACTGGATTACAGTGAGCTAATTTCACTATGTTTGCGAGTCGCTAAGAAATTACCTCATTTGCCAGATGATCCTCAACAAGCTTACCTGATTACTCGTGATTTGTCTAAAATAGATTCTCAAGGTGATGGCTTTAAAAGTTTTGTTGGTATAGTATTAGGTTTGTTGTTCTCAAAAAAACGTATAATTTTATTGGATGAACCAGAAGCTTTTCTTCATCCTGCACAAGCTAGATTTTTGGGGAAATGGATTGTTGATAATTCTGATATTTTTGAAGGCCAGATCTTAATTTGTACGCATAATTCAAATTTTTTATCTGGTGTCTTATCAAGTGATAAAAAAGTAGATATTTATAGGTTAAATAGAACTGAGAATGTAACACATTATAATTTATTGCCACCTGATGCAACAGATAAATTATCCAAGAGTCCGATATTATCAAGCCAACGAGTGGTAGAAGGGATTTTCCATAAAGGTGTTGTAGTTTGTGAGGCTGATGCAGATAGGGCAGTTTATCAAAGTGTTGCTTCTATTGAATGTAATTCTAATCAAGAAATCTTATTTATCCACTCTCATAACAAACAAACTCATAAAGATGTTGCTAAGTTACTCTATGACGCAAAAATTCCAGTAGCTTTAATTGCCGATATTGATATTTTTAATGGGGAGGCTGACCTCAAAAACATCTTGGATGCATTAGGATGTAATCAAGACACAAGAGATTTACTTTTGGAGCAGAGAGGACGAATATCTAATACCGTAAATATGGATGATAATATAATTCTTCAAAATGTTATTGAAAAAATAAAAGAATTTATGCAACAGTTGGAAAATAATGAACATCAGCTATCTGGAGCGAAATCAGCATATAAGCGTATTGAGAAGGAATTTTCTTCATGGAAGGATATTAAAGAAAAAGGAATTATAGGCTTTCCAGCCGAAATCCAAGACGATGTAGCCAGTCTAATAAACAACTTAAAATTAAATGGTGTTTTTATTGTCCCTGTAGGAGAGCTAGAGGGATGGATTGATGTTGGTGTAAAACGAAAAAATAAATGGATAATACCAGCGCTAAATGAAATTCATGCTGGTAAATCTCCAGAAGGATTAAAAACGTTTATTAAAGAAGTATTGAATTATTTTGAATAAATGTTTTGGCGTTCTATCTTGGTTTGTAAGCATCCAACGAAAGACATCTTGCCCAACTGTCTTGCCCTGAAAAAAGTTGACTTATTACAAGCGAAGTAATGAAAAGTTACATTGAACTGCGAGAGCGATATTTAGGGACTGTCGTTTAATGTTTTCAATTTGAGCGGAGCTGCGACTTGCCCCATCAGTTTTCTGCTTCAAACTCCTCAAATTTTGATACTGTTCCAAACAGTGTGTCTGAGATAGGGGAATAAAAAAGTCTACAGATTTTTTAGATTTGTAAAAGCAAAAAACAAACAAAAACTAAAAAAAGAGTAGACTTTATGGACTTCACAAAGGAACAACTTTCCGAGCTAATATGCAAGCATACGGAGAAAGAAAACGGCTTACAGGACCTGATGGAGATAATGCTAGAGAGCCTGATGGTTTCAGAGCGCAGGGAGTATCTGCGCGAGGAGGGTCTTTCAGGGAACAAGTGCAACGGTTACCGTCCCGGCAGGACCTACGGTCACGGACGAACATTAACCTTCCGTATACCGCGTGACAGATACGGCAACTTCCATCCCCGCATATTGGCCATACTGCGAGATCAGGAGGAGGAGTGCGAGCGGCTTGCGGGCACATTATACACCAAGGGTCTGACGCAGGAGCAGGTCGGGGAAGTTTTCAACGACATCTACGGTGAGCACTACAGCAAGGCGAGCATATCGAGGATGCTTGAGTATCTGCGCAAGGATGTGACTGAATGGCTGGAGCGGTCGTTGGAGAGTTATTATCCGGTGGTGTTCATCGACTGCGTGCACATCAAGATCCACAGGAAGCGGAGCGTTGACACTGAGGCGTTCTATGTCGTTCTGGCGGTGAGGGAGGACAAGACCAGGGAGGTTCTCGGCATCTTCAACAAGCCTACTGAGAGCGCCTTGGGTTGGGGCGAGATGCTGAAGGACCTGTACGGGCGCGGTGTCGGCAGGATAGGCCTCATATGTGCAGATGGACTCAGGGGATTGGAGGACGTCATCAGCGAGGTGTTTCCCGGCACGAAGCTCCAGAGGTGCACCACCCACCTGAAGCGCAATATCATCAGTGATGTGCGCAACGGCGACAAGGGGGATGTCGCAGAGGATCTGCGGCAGGTGTTCCGTACCGGGGACAGGAACTATACTGTGGAGCAGGCATGGAGCGAGTGGCAGAGGTTCTGCTCCCAATGGGGCAGGTACTACAGGAGCATCCGCAAGCGCGGCGAGGACGCCTCCTACAAGGCGTATTTCACATACCTGAACTACGACCACCGCATCCAGTCGATGATATACACCACGAACTGGATAGAGCGGCTGCAG
>ENA-OOXJ01000509-OOXJ01000509.1-human-gut-metagenome-genome-assembly--contig:-NODE-509-length-32600-cov-3.102658_pt1 | contig 32600 bp, 23 predicted proteins | sample MGYA00241587_ERZ501343 | MGnify/ENA primary metagenome ERZ501343 (study PRJEB25962, sample SAMEA2042918) | human gut metagenome | biome: human gut; feature: human-associated habitat; material: faeces... | reverse complement strand
CCACCACTACGGCAGGAGTAGTCATGATGTTATAGTTCATCATTTCCATGATGTCGTCCACTTTGGTCAGCTTCACATCCAGATTGTTCTCCTTGATTACTTTCTCAATAACATTGTAGGTTGTCTTACATTTGGCACAACCCGGGCCCAATACTTTAATTTCCATATCCGTAATATTTTAAATGTGTTACATATACATCATCCAACTATAATAAATGCCTATACCGATGAAAAGCATCCCGACAAACAGGTTCATCCATCGCTGTACTGTGCGCATCCTACCATAGAAACGTCCCATCTGCTGCACGCTGAATGCCAGTATCCAGGCCACTACAAGTACCGGCAGGGCCGTGGCTATGGCAAACACGGCAGGCAGCAGATAACCGGCTGTGGTGGTAGCCGACAGGGGTATTAGCATACCGAAATAGAGCACACCGCTCGTGGGGCAGAAAGCCAACGCAAAGAGTACGCCTATCAGCAGGGCTCCCCACCCTCCTTTTCTTGCAAGGCCCTCGGCGTTTCCCTTGAACCCGAATTGGGGAAGGTTCAGCCTGTCACCGAAAAACATAAAGAGGCCGATGACAAATAAAGCAGGCCCCAATACCCGTTCGCCCCACGTACCGATAGTTTTCTGTATGCCGAACATGCTCGAACCTTCATTCAATATCAAGATCAATACAAATCCGAGCAGGGTATAGGCAAGGATACGCCCCAAGGTATAAAGCAGGCCGTTTCGAAAAACACGTTTTCTATCCTCCATCTCTTTTCCAATAAAACTGATGGCTGCAATATTGGTAGCCAGCGGGCAAGGCGAAAGGGCCGTCAGCAATCCGAGGAGAAAAGCCGTCAGTACGGGTGTGGAACTATTGTCCAGCAATGTCTGCAATCCATCCATAGCTACCGTTGTTTATTCCAGCATTTCACGAACGGTCTTCACCACTCCGGCCTTGAACACTTCCGGCGACTTGCGGGCATTGCCGAAAGCAAATTCCGTCAGGTTCTCTACGGTCTCCACCCCGCCTTTGTGTTTCACGACAAACAGGGACGACCATGTCACTTCATATTTCTCGGCCACGGCTTCGTTCTCTTCACGACTGATGTCTATCGTGCGAAACTTCACTTCTCCTTTTCGGACGGCATCGGCCAAATCTTTTTCCATCACTTCCTGCGTGCCTTTCTCGATGGCTATACAAGTAGCACAACGCTGCTTGCCGTGAAAATAGAGCACTTCCACTCCGTCGCTCACTGCTACTTCCTCCTGCGCATCAGCAACAGAACTCTCTTTCCTGGTATTGCCTCCACAAGCTGCCAGCAACAAGCCCAAACACAAACACAAAAAACAAATCTTTTTCATCTTTATTATTTTAGTTATTAGTATTTCGTCAAACTACGAACATTCAAGGTAAAAAAAGAGCTTACCCGCAGCAGCTCCCTTTTTTACAAACAGCCTGACCAAAGAAGTCAGCAAACATTCTCCGAGCCAGTTCCCAATTTTCTTTATTGATACAATATCTCACCTTTGGCGCCTCTATTTCTCCCTGAATCAATCCGGCATCCTTCAGTTCCTTCAAGTGCTGAGAGACTGTAGCCTTGGCTATGGGTAACTCTTCATGGATATCGCCAAAATAACAGGACTCCTGTGCCAGCAGGAATTGTAATATGGCCATCCGGGCCGGATGTCCCATGGCTTTGGCAAAACGGGCCATCCTTTCCTGTTCTTCCGAATATTTCTTGTTCATCGTTTACCTTTTCTATTTGTTGTTCGCAAAACAACAAACTATATTTCAAATAAACAAAGAAATCATTTCTTTTTTCAGATTTCTTAATAATATTAGGGCACGAAGTATGCAAGATTTCACAGAAGTTCTCTTTCTGTAATATCTGTATAATCCGTGCCTCAAAGCTCATCAATCTTTTACTCCAAAAAGAATGATCATTCGCAAACAATTCGGAATCCTACTGCAGTCTTTAAATCAACGGAGTCGGGATAGACAATCTCCAATCCATCTGCATTCTGCTTCCAGTCCACCGACTGCTCCGTCCCCATCAGCTCCACAGAACGAATCTTTTTATCGAACAGCCCTTTGTTTGTGCCTAACGATGCAATCGTCAGCTTGTCGCCCACCTTAGGAACTGTCATACACCAGACATAGAGCATACCGTCTTTACCCACTGTAAAACGGAAATCGGTATTGTAAAACACGTGGTCAGCCTGCCATTGGCCTATACGACCTCCTGGTAAAGTATTCAACTTGCCATCTTTGCCCTCGCCCAACACTTTCCATGCCGAACTGCCATAAATACCGTCTCCATTAACGCGCATCCATTCGCCCACTTCATGAAGCATTTCATGGCAGGCCTCATCCATCGAACCGTCGGGACGCAACGGGATACTTAATCCGAACGAACCATCGCGGGCCACAATTTCAAGCAGATAGCGTATGACAGCGTCCGAGCTATATACAAAGTTCGGCCCGTAAAACCAATCGCCCACAGGTGTCTCGGCAATCCAGGCCTGATCATCCTTGATACCTTCGGGAATACCCGTTTCACAGGTGTTGACCGTACCGTTGGTCGTCTTTCTGAACTTGACGATGCTGAATACATCCACTTCTCCTCTGTCAGCCAATGTCCGATTGTAGAAATCGGCTATCACACGCTGCATGGCATCGCACTTGTATCCGGTACCCGTACCCGAACCACTGAAAGGCTGCTGGTCGGTACCGTCGGTATAGATAAAGTCCGGCTGATACTTGTCCACCGCATCCATCATACGCAAGGCCCACCACTTGGCATACCACTTGGCAAATTCCAGATGGCCGCTGAAGATACCCCGTTTAGGAGGAGACCACAATGTATTGGCAGCCTCGGCCACCGACTCATATTCCCTCAGATTGACGCCATACAGATAGCGCGGATCAAGTCCTTCCCACCATTTACCTTTTCCGTCTTCCAGTGTCAGATTTCCATCGTAAGGAATACCGGCCTTATCGCCTTGGGTGTCACTCTGAAAAGCCGTTTGCCACCACCACCAGGAATACTCATGATGGAACGTAATACCGAAACGGATACCGGCTTCCCGCGAAGCTTTTTCCCATTCACCGAGGAAATCGCGTTTAGGACCGAGACGGGTCGAATTCCATGCCTGATATTTAGAGTCCCACATATCGAACTGATCATGATGTACTCCTTGTATAATCAAGAAACGTGCTCCGGCGTCCTTATAGATATCCACCAAAGCTTTAGGACTGAATTTCGCAGGATTCCAGTCGCGCAACACCTCCTTATAACCAACCTCCGACGGATGACCGTACTTCTTCAAATGGTTTTCATATGCAGAGGTCCCTTCTACATAAAGCTTACGGGCATACCAGTCGCCACTCTCGCCAGCTGCCTGCGGTCCAAAGTGCACCCAAATACCAAACTTCGAATCACGCAACCAAGCTGGAGTACCCGGATAATTGGCCTCTATCGAATTCCAAGTCGGTTCATACGGTCCCGAAGCGATGGGCAGATCCAACTTCACTTCTTCAAATGTGTCCCCATCCCCCATCGGTACCGAATTTTCGGGTAAAGGGGCATGAACCGACGGCATCGGCTCCAGTTCATAATCGACGCCGAAAACACCGGATTGTTTCTGGGTGCAAGAACAGAAGCATACACTCAGTATAACAGTAGTCATTAATAAATTTCTATCCATGGTTTTATTCTATATAAAAACTGTCTATTCAAACTCATACAAACTTTCAGCCGTAACAAATCTATTTAACAAAACAAAAATAGCCAATAAAACAATATCGACATGTTAAAATGACATAATGATGTAGCAGCTTTAAAGTCGAAGACAATGAACACTGCCGTGAAACTTTATCTTTCAACCTACATCTCTTTCTTGCAACAGATTACACTACAAATGAAGGATTGGAAGCAGATTTGGACAATCCATTACTCACCACCTATATTGCATTCCTAAACACCTACTTTAGCTCACTAAAGATGAACTTGACGGACGTAACTACGGACTTAGGAAATGCAAAGAGAGACTTGAAGTAATTTTGTCATTCTCCAGATTTGTTCTATCTTTGAGTCCGAAAAAAGGAAACACTTCCACTAACAAACCATTAACAAAGACTTTTATTCAGATGACAAAATTCTCTCGCGCGTTCTGGACAGCCAATGCTTCCGAACTGTTTGAACGTATGGCCTATTATGCCATCTTTATCGTGATCACCCTCTACCTGTCGAACACACTTGGTTTCAACGATTTGGAAGCCAGCCTGATTTCAGGATTATTTTCGGGCGGGCTCTACTTCCTGCCGATGTTTACCGGCGCCTTTGCCGACAAGATAGGTTATCGGAAAGCTATCCTGATTGCTTTCACATTGCTGACCATCGGTTATCTGGGGCTGGGCATGCTTCCCCTGATGCTCGAATCGTCGGGGTTGGTCGTATATGGTGAAAAGACACAATTCACAGGTATTGAGCACAGCAACCTGCGTATGCTCATTGTACCTATTATGATAATCCTCGTTATCGGCGGCTCGTTCATCAAGTCCATCATTTCGGCCTCGGTAGCCCGTGAGACGACATCGGAAACCCGAGCCCGCGGATACTCCATCTTCTACATGATGGTCAACATCGGTGCCTTTACAGGCAAATGTTTCGTCGACCCGCTCCGCTCGGTGGTGGGTGACGAAGCCTATATCTATATCAACTTTCTATCGGCCACACTGTGTTTTGTAGCGCTCATCACGATCTTCCTGTTCTTCCATTCGACCAATACCAGCGGACAGGGAAAAAGCATGGCCGAGGTGTTCAAAGGGTTGGGTAAAGTATTTACCAACGGACGCCTGCTGCTCCTGATTCTGATTGTCACCGGTTTTTGGATGATCCAGCACCAAATGTATGCCACAATGCCCAAATATGTAATCCGCATGGCTGGCGAAACGGCCCGTCCGGGTTGGATTGCCAACGTCAATCCGTTTGTCGTGGTGCTGCTGGTGAACCTCGTCACCCGACTGATGGCCCGCCGAAAAGCATTGACTTCCATGACCGTCGGCATGTTCCTCATTCCCCTCTCGGCACTGATTATGGCCGCAGGCAATCTGTTCAGCGGTGATATTCTGGGCATGCACCCCATCACCGTCATGATGATTGCCGGTATTGCCGTACAGGCTTTAGCCGAATGTTTCATCTCGCCACGCTACATGGAATTCTTCTCCCTGCAGGCACCCAAAGGAGAGGAAGGATTGTATCTGGGCTTCAGCCATCTACATTCCTTTCTGGCTTCTATCCTTGGATTCGGTCTGTCGGGCATATTGCTCACGGCCTACTGCCCCGACCCCGCTCTATTCTCCAGTACGGCTGAATGGGAAGCCGCTTCGGCCAACGCACACTACATCTGGTACTGGTTCACTGGTATCGGAGCCATTTCGGCCATCGCGCTTATCTTCTATGCGAAGCTGACACGTAAGGTTACAGTTTGAAAGTATCCGACCTTACTCTTATAGGAGAGAGTTATAAATCTGATCCTAGTCAGAATTTTACAAGGACACGGAACACCCTTCCAGGAGCAGCGGCCCAACGTTCCATGGCCTGTTGCGCTTCTTCGGGAGAAACAATGGCGGAAACGAATTTCTCTACCGGGCATTGGCTGCTTTTCATGTAATGGATAACAGCACGGAAGTCGGCAGGCAGGGCATTGCGCGAACCCCGGATATCCAATTCCTTTTGAACAAAAAACTTTGTTTGAAAAGCTACCTCACTCTTGGCATATCCGATACAAACTACACGACCCGTAAAACCTACTACATCAACAGCCATGACATACGTAGCCGGACTCCCCACTGCTTCAATCACTACATCGGCTCCCAAACCGTCTGTTAACTGACGAATACGTTCGGCTACATTCTCCGTAGACGAATTAATACCATAAGAAGCACCAACACTTTTGGCCAAAGCCAGCTTCTCATCATCCAAGTCAATGGCCACAACCGTTGCTCCACGTTGGGAAGCTCGAATAACGGCTCCCATACCTACCATGCCACAACCGATAACGACGACCCATTCATTATCCACCACCTGTGCCCTCGACACGGCATGAAAACCTACACTCATCGGTTCGATTAGAGCACAGTCGCGCGATGAAAGTCCTTCGGCCGGGATAATCTTTGCCCAGGGAAGGACAGCATATTCACACATCACGCCATTGCGCTGGACACCCAACGTTTCGTTGTACTCACAAGCATTGACACGACCATTGCGACACGAAGCGCATTTACCGCAATTGGTATAGGGGTTCAGCGTCACGTTCATGCCCTTGACAAAACCAACAGGCACCTCCAAACCAACGGCTTCGATTACCGCCCCCACCTCATGACCAGGAATAACAGGCAACTTCACCATCGGATTCCGTCCGAGATAGGTGTTCAGGTCTGAACCGCAAAAACCTACATACTCTATTTTAACCAAGACTTCACCGGCATGAAGTACAGGTTGTTCCACTTCCACCACCTTCATATCCGAAGGGGCTGCTATCTGAACTGCTTTCATTATTCTCTTATTATATTTATTCTGACATATTCTTGATATAAGGAAGTTTCGGCAGAGCACCGAAACCATAAAAAGTACGGGCATTCTCACCCAGGAAAAGAGCCTTTTCTTCCTCCGTCAACTCGGACGATTTGAGCACAAAGTCATAAGACATGCGATAGGTGATGGCCGTGATGGTACGCGGATAGTCCGACCCCCACATCAGCTTGTCCATACCTACCTGATCGGCCGCCTCACGGATGGCACGAACCGCCCCACGGAACGGATAGAACTCGTCGTTGAAGAGCCACGTGATGCCGCCCGACTCGATACGTACGTTCGGATGGCGTGCCAGCTTCACCTGCTCAATCCAACCCGGACGGGTCACCATGGCGAAATGGCCGATGGCTACCTTCAGCCGCGGACATTCCTGAATGACTTCCTCCATCTCTGCCACCTGCGTATCGCCGTCGGCCATATCGATGGAAAGCAACACACCGTTCTGCTCCATCAGCTTGAACATCTGCATCATCTCTTCACTGTTCAGCATCACGCGCCCTTCCTTCAGCAACAGACGCTGGGCAGGAATCTTGATGCCACGGAAGCCGCGGGTAATCAGTTGGCGTGCCTGCTCCAAGTAACCAGGCTTGCGAAATTCGCAAAGACCACACACAAAAAAACGGTCGGGATAGCGCGAAGCCACATCGGCCAGATAGTCATTCTGGATGCCGTCGATAAATTCCTGCGTAACGACGGCAGCCGACACCTGCGCATAGTCCATGTTCGACAGGAATACCTCGGCACTGTTCACACCGTCCACCATGAATGGCGGAACCATCTGCCTCACCTCACCCATGAAGAGCGAACGTCCGTTTTCCAACGTACGGATAGGCTGGTCGTCAACCATCGTGTCCTGCTTCAGCCACAAGTGGGAATGGGCGTCTATAATGGTATAGTCCATGTGTACTTTCCTTCCCTTATGAATTGGCCCAGCTTACGCGGAACTGATCACCGATAATCTCACGAACTTCACGCACCAGCGTTTCGTCCATCGGTTCTTCAATGAAGGCCACGTTCTTGCGCACATTCTGCGGATTAGCCGTACTGAACAGGGTCGTGGCGATGCGCGGATTACTTACAGCATATTGCATGGCCAGCTTCTCGATGGGATAATTGCGAGCTTTGCAATGCTCCATCGCTTTGCGGCAAGCTTCGACCAACGGAAGGGGAGCCGGATGCCAGGCGGGAACACCGCGCTCGGTGAGCAACCCCATGGACAAGGGAGAAGCACTGATGACCCCAATGCCTCGGGATTCAAAATAATCCAAGAAATCTGCCAGCTTGTCGTCGCACAGGCAATAGTGACAGAAGTTGAGCACAGACTCAACCGTCCCGACGGGCGAATGGTCGATGACCCACTTCAGGTTCTCCAGTTGCAGGTCGGTGATACCCACGTGGCCCACCGCACCTTTCTCACGCAGTTCGACCAGAGCCGGCAGAGTTTCGTTCACCACCTGATTAAGGTCGGCAAACTCGATGTCATGCACATTGATGAGGTCGATGTAGTCGATGTTCAGCCGCTCCATGCTCTCATACACACTTTCCGTGGCACGCTTGCCCGAATAGTCCCACGTATTGACACCGTCTTTGCCGTAACGTCCCACCTTGGTGGACAGATAATACTTGTCGCGCGGAATGTCCTTCAACGCCTTGCCCAAGACAGTTTCAGCCTTGTAATGGCCATAATAGGGAGAAACGTCGATAAAGTTCATACCCAATTCGATGGCGGTGAACACCGCTTCGATACCTTCCTTTTCCTTGATGTCATGGAACACGCCTCCCAGCGAAGAGGCTCCGAAACTGAGTGAAGACACTTTCATGCCCGTTTTCCCGATTTCATGGTATTGCATAATCAGTACGTTTTAAAAATGTTTACGCAGACAAAGGTAAAGGAAGAAGCAGACGGGCTGTCCGTCAACAGAACAGAAAATGCACGTAAAGGTTTACGTAACATTTCTTACCTACTAACCGATATATATTTGTCCGAAAAATGTTTTCTTTGCAAAGAAATTAGAAATGCAGGCAAACCATGGAACACTCCAAACATACCTCCTTGAAAGACCTGGCCAAACGGCTGGGCGTATCCATCCCCACCGTGTCGAGGGCGTTGAAAGACAGCCCCGACATCAGCCGCGACCTGTGCGAACGGACCAAACGGCTGGCGCAAGAGATGAACTATCGCCCCAATCCCTTCGCCATGAGCCTGCGAAAAAACACACCACGCATCATCGGAGTGATTGTACCCGACATTGTGACCCACTTCTTCGCCTCCATCCTGAGCGGCATCGAAGATATGGCCGTGGCCAACGGCTACTTCGTCATCATCACTACCTCGCACGAGTCCTACGAACACGAGAAGCGGAACATCGAGAATCTGGTGAACATGCGCGTGGAGGGCATCATCGCCTGCCTCTCACAGGAAACGACGGACTACAGCCACTGGGCTGCCCTGACGGACATCAACATGCCCCTCATCCTCTTCGACCGTGTCTGTCTGAGCGACCGCTTCTCCACCGTCGTGGCCGACGGAGCGCAATCGGCCCAGGCAGCCACCCAGCACCTGCTGGACACAGGTAGCCGCCGTGTGGCCTTCATCGGCGGAGCCAACCACCTGGACATCGTCAAGCGGCGCAAGCACGGCTACCTGGAGGCCTTGCGCGAGAACCATATTCCCATCGAAAAAGAACTGGTGGTCTGCCGCAAGATAGACTACGAGGAAGGCAAGATAGCCACCGAATCGCTCCTCGCCCTGCCCAATCCGCCCGACGCCATCCTGGCCATGAACGACACTCTGGCCTTTGCCGCCATGGAGGTCATCAAAAGCCACGGCCTGCGCATTCCCCAAGACGTAGCCTTGATAGGCTATACCGACGAACAGCACGCCAACTACGTGGAGCCCAAGCTCTCCGCCGTATGCCACCAGACCTACCAGATGGGCCAGACCGCCTGCCAACTCCTGATAGACCGTCTGAAAGGTGACAAGACGGTACGTCAGGTCGTGATACCGACCACTCTACAAGTAAGGGAAAGCAGCGTTAAAGAAGGTTGAAAAAGACACCTCCAAAGCATTCACTTTCCACCATATTATTCAAAACTAGGGATGCGTCGTCATTGTTATTGATACCGTTTTCAAACCATTGCATGTTGCTTTAATTGTTACTACACCACCCTTACGTGTTGAACGTAATATAGCAAGAGCCTCACCTCGATATAATGTAGTAGAAGTCCTTTCAAAATTTTCATTTGTAAAATGATCACCATTATCAAGAGCTATAAGTTTCGCTTCACCTGAAATAGAAAGAGAAAGTTCACCTTCAAAATTTTCCACAGCACGACCGTTATTATCTACAGCAATAAAACGCACATACTGCAAATCCATTCCATCAGCTTTCCAATTTTTCATGTTTTCCACTTCAACCTTCAAACGCATAACTTGCCCCGGCGATTGCAGTTCATGACGAGCCACTTCCTTACCATTATTACGTGCGATAGCTATTACGTTCCCTGGTTGCCAACTTATATCTCTCCAAAGCAATTTATTCCTCACCTTATTATCCTTACGATCATTATATTTGACACCAAGACTTTTCCCATTTTGCAATAATTCCACCTCCTCACAATTCGTAGAGATTTCCAACGTAATACTATCACCTTTATTCGGTCTCCAATAAAAATGACTCATTTCTGCACGTCCAGAAAGAATATCATTCCAAATAATGCTTTTCTGTTCACTATCAAGCACACCAATATGCACTTGTGGTTCATCTACAAAACATGAACGTACAAGCCATGCACGAGGATAAGGATTTAGTGTATGATCAAAAAACGAATAATTCCACCCTTTTTTAGGCCATCCATCACTTTCTCCCCAATATTCAATCGCCCCCCAATAACACAATCCGACTGTAGAAGCCTTGTCCATACCAAAATAAGGTGTAACGAGGTCATTAACAGAGGCCTCACTTTGGAATATAATTAAATTGGGATTATATTCCTTATAACGACGGTAGTCTGCATATTCATAATTATATGAAGCTATTTCTGTTATACAAGACAGTTCTGGTGGAATAATATTCTTTGCTTCACGGAATCCAGCATCAGCACGACGAATACCGTTAGCACGCGCAGGATACATAGCAGCTGTAGAAGGACGAGTTTTATCATAACGCTTCAAGTATACGTCAAAAATACGATATGTAGTGACTCCCCAATCTCCTGTCATATATCCAGAAGCATTTTCCCGATGTTGCATCTCATTACCAAGACTCCACATTATTATACAAGGATGATTGCGATCACGTTTGACCCATTCTGTCAAAATCTCAGGCCATATATGCATGAACGGCTTTCGTCCTCCCCAACAATTGCCATCATTGCTCCACTTGTCCACTAATTCATCCACAACAACAAATCCCATTTCATCACAAAGATCATAAAAAACATTTGGATAAGGATTGTGCGAACATCGTATTGCATTAAAACCAAATTCTTTAAGCCGTTTCAATTGACGTTCAATAGCACGACGAAATGCCGCCACACCAACCCCACCAAAATCAGCATGATTGGCAATCCCTTTTAAGAACACCTTTCGACCATTAAGTTTGAAACCAAAATCTTTTCCATACTCTATTGTACGGAAACCAAAACGAGTGGATAAACAATCTGTTTCCCTACCATTAACATACATCCGCACCACACAAGTATAGAGATTGGGAGTATCTATATCCCACAACTTTGGATCAACAACCTCCATCTCATCAATAGGGACTTCAACTAATTGCAAGCGAGATTGTGAAGGAGCTGCAGTTAATTCGCTTTTTACAATTTCATTATTCTGTGAATCTATTATACATGCTTGAAATGAGATATTTCCTTTATCAAGTAAATATCCCGGAAGTTCAGCTTGAGCACAAACACTCCACTTATTGTCTGCTATTTTCCTACTCACAACATAAACTCCATGACGAGACATTGACATGGTATCTTTTACGATGATACGAACATCTCTATTTATGCCTCCCCCTGTATACCAACGCGAACCTCCTTCAACACCTGTATGAGTATATACAGCAAGAAGATTATCTTGACCATATTTCAATTTTTCTGTCACATCACACTCAAAACCACAATAACCATATTCCGTTGATCCAATTTTCTCACCATTGAGATAAACATCACCATAATACATCATTCCTTCAAAATCAATAAGTACCTGACGCCCTTTCCATGTTTCATTAGGACGAAAAAACTTACGAAACCACGCACCGGACATTTCCTTAAATGCCCGTGCCCGATTTGCAGTTTCCTTCCATGGCATATTCAATTGATAGTCATAAGGTAAATCCAACTCTCTCCATTGATCATCATCTAAATTTATTTTTTCTCCATCCTTTACTTCTCCCAATTGAAATTTCCATCCAAAGTTCAACAGGATTACCTCCCTTTCACTTGCTGACATAACATATACAATGAATGACAACATCATACAAATAACTATATTCCTTTTCATAAGATTTTTACATTATTTCGCTATGATAAATGTGCTTTCATAAGGTTTTAAATTAAGCATTCCATTAAATGATTTTCGTTCCAAAGTAAGCGGATTCCAAACTTCTATATCCTTGTAGTTAGTACGTAAAGCAATACTCTGATTATAATCATGATTACTATGATTATATACAAAATAAATATCCATATTTTTTGTCTGACGATGATAAAAAAATGTCTTATCAGTTGGTTTATCTGCACTATTAATAGTAATATCAGGCTTTATCCCTACCTTTTCCATAATATCAGCGATTTCCTCACCTTTATCACAACGTATGATAATCATACCCTGCTCACGTAATTTCATAAACCATTTTTCTGCTTCCGAAGATATATAAGTACGATCTTGTACAACCAACGCCTTATATTGTGGACAACACGCATTTTCATCAAACAACGAAGACTCTTTCAATGAACGTAATGTACACACATCATATTGATAGCCTTCCGGAATAACTGGCAATTTATAAGTCATAGTCTTTAACGGAGCATCTTCCCCAATATATATAAGAAGATCAACCACAGGGCGCCCCGTCTGCAAGAGTTCTGCACAGCGTGCCTGATAATCCCAAAAATGAACACGACTCAAAGGCCATGCTGGATTCAAACGATGAAAAATATAAGGATGATTGCTTCTCGAATCATCGTATTTATCATCCAGCCTAGGCTGATAACTTCCTGCACAAACAACAAATTCGTTAACTCCCTTACAATATGCCAAATTAGCAATGCGCAGCAATCTGTGCCACCCCTCAATACATTTTTCCGTAGATGCATCTTTCTCATCAACAAAATAAGGACTATCAGTGAAAGCCTCCGCTGAAGATATGCGCCTACCGTAAAGATGAGCTGCAGAAGTACAATCTAAACAATCGTAATTGCCATTGACTTGGTATTCCCAAAATTCACCTTGTGGCTTATCAGAACGACCACGTGAAGCAATATTGTCATTTACACAACCCAACATAGCCTGACAAGTAAAAGTTACCCCATCATTTTTACAAAGACGGGCAAATGTTCCATAAAACTGCTCGCTAATTGTTTCATCGATCACCCGACGGAAATCACGCAAAAAAGACTCTGTCATTTCACGATTTCCAACAATATATCCACATAATGCCAAAAGCCAAGGCTTAATGTCATAACCTGTGATACGCTTAAAATGAACTGGCATTTCTGCTGTCCAATTAGCAATACCCGCCTCATGACTATCCATATGAAAACCTTGGGGTGCACAATTTATGGCAGAAAGAGAATCATATATTGCCTTAAAATAATTCTCATAATGCAACTCAGCAGCCCTTGCATTCATCACATCCGCTTCCAACCACGTTTTAGCATATAGTTCCTCACCCTTCCACATCACCCGACTACGTCCATGCTTAGTATGTCCTCCTGTAGGAATGTAACCGATACGCACAATACGATATTCTCCTTCTTTAACATTTGACAACCGACTCATATCGATACGGCCTTCAGTATCTACCAAAGAAGTAATATCTATAATATCATCTACATTTAAAGCACCATGATTTCCACCTGCCACATGCAGATAAGTAACTTCAGACCTTAAACCAGTTTTTACTTCCCAATTATCAATCATATCACGCCCACTCAGCCATACATTTTCTATCTCCAACTTGTCAAATCTTGATGACGCATCTATCCAATCATGCAAACGAACACGAAAATAGCGCGCCTTTACAGATGGAAAATTAATCGTACGCTGCCTGCTTTTATAACCTATAATATTCTCTACTGTCAATAATTGGGCAGCCGAATTCCATGTTCTGCCATCATCACTATATTCAAGATCACCAATAGGCGGAAAGTCAACATATCCGGCACCGAAAAAACGTTTCTGTGGTTGTCCTGGTATATTCATTGAACCATACGAACCCTTACCACGAGGATTCGTCTGATAAATTATCGTACTTACAGATAAAGGAGCTCCCGCATCATAATTTATAACAAGCTCTGCATTATCTTCAACCTTTAACCGCTCTTTTTGTATACAAACAGAAGCATACATTGCAGGATTAGGAATCAGTACTGTAGCTATATCTTTGAAACCTTCACGATAATATGCAGGTAAAGAGATACAACCTTTTTTTTCAGCAGGAATTGAGACAAGTTCCTCCACACTTGCCACCTGTTGCATCCCCATGTCCGGTGTTATCCACGGGCCACCTGCCACATAACCATTAGACGCCGCTACCTCAAAACTTAGGCCTAAACTCTTTGCACGACAGGAGGCATATTTTAACATTTTCCACCATTCCGGAGACATAGATGCAAAAGCGCCTTCTTCGGTACCGTGAGTCTGATCATAAAAGACAACACCTCCCAAACCGGCCTCCTTAAAGGCTTCCAAATCCGCATCTATACCTTCTTTAGTCGTAGTGGTTTCGCCATGAAACCACCAGACTTTTGTACGCACATCTTGTTTGGGATGACAAAACTGCTTCCATAATGTGTCTTGAGCTCCAGTCTTCAATAAGAAGAAGACTAAAAACATAATAGCAATAAAAAATCTCATTTCATAAACTTTATATCAAACTTACACGACAAAAATACAACCTACCATGATCCATACAAATCCATTATTGTCCATTTTCTATCAATTTTGTTTTTTATACACGATGAATAATAGTAGGAAAGTACATTTTTGTTTCAATACTGACACTTTTATTCCATTTTTACGTTTCCTTCTTCGTACAAATACTAATGACATATAAAAAGCTCTATCTTTGTAATAGAATCAACTCATCTTATAAAATGAAACAAAAATATTCAATACAGCTATTGCCTATATGCAGCTTCTTAATATTCTCCATACTAATAAGTATAAAAGGACATAGTATGGATTTAAAGATTACATCTTATCAACTCAACAAGACAAATGCCCTTCCCAGCAATAATATCAGATGTATGATACAAGACCAGGACGGTTTCTTATGGTTAGGCACACTAAACGGACTTTATCGCTTTGACGGATATCAAGCACATAAAATTACAAACCAAACAACTGGAAACAAATCTTTAATAAAAGAAAATAGAATCAGTAAATTGGAACATTGGAAAGATGGACAACTGGCAGTGACGTTTCCCCGCTATGGTGTAATAGGTTTCAACACAAAACATCACTTTTTCGAGCCATTGAAAGATTCAATAGAATATGTTCGCAAATCCCTGCTAAAACAAGATGCAATGACCGATAACTGTGGAAATCAAATCACAGTAATAAACGGAACTGAAAATATCATATATCAAAATATCAAAACTGGGCAGAAATTGATTCTAAAAGCCATTCCCCAATTCTTATGGGAACTAAGTTCTGACATAAAATTAAAAGTAGTAACTGATAAGCGAGGATTTATATGGACATCTACAGCAGGTGGAGGCATCACTGTATATGATAATAATGGCAATAAAATCAAACGTATTACGGCCAACGAATCAGAAAAATTAATTCCGTCTGATTATATTACAGAGATGATAGAAGACAGAAATGGACGCATATTGGTATGCGAACAATGGTATGGAATAACGATACTGAGTATCGAAGAGAAAGAAATGGATATAGCCGCTCTCGGTAAAGAAAATGATATTGCCAATGCAAAAGAAGTAAAGGTCCTAACTAATGCATCAGATAAAATCATTGTTGCCAATGACATAGGCAATGTTTTCACATTAGATGATAACGGACTACTACATCCAGTAACATCATTACCTACAAACGTAGAATATCTATATATTACAACAGATTCGGAAGGCTGTTTTTTAGCTGGTACGAGGAAGAATGGACTTTATACTTATGAAGGTTCTCTAACTCACTCTTCTGATCTCCCATCTATAAAGAATAATCGTATAGACCACATTCTTGTGGACTCAAAAGACAGAATCTGGATATGTAACATTAATGGTATGGTTGATATGTTGGAACGTAAAGGGCAAAAATGGACATTCAGCCATTTCTTTAGCCAAATCGAAGGATTAGAAGTAAAATCTATGATTTGTGATCACAATAACCAGATTTGGATGGCTACAAATATCGGAGTCTTATGTTTTAATCCTGAGAACCTTATTAAAGACAAAGAAGAGTATATAAGATATCCTCTAAGCCCATCGGGCGAAGAGGTAAGAGTCACTTGCTTAATGGAAGACTCAAAACATACGATATGGGCTGGAACGTCGGGGTGGGGAGTATTTTCATGCTCAGATGGAAAAAACTTTATACCCTTTAAAAAACAAACTGGAGCGACACGCGTCATCAACGCCATCACAGAAGATACAGAACAAAATATCTGGATGGCTGGTGATGAAGGAGCGGTATGTTACTCACCTATTGATGATTCTGCGTTCAAACTCTATTCAGAATCATCTCCGTTAAGAAATATTTTCAATATACATTGTGCCGCAAAAATGAGCAATGGAAAAGTTGCGCTAGGAACACTCGATGGGATAGCAATAACCGATGCAGAAATGATCCGAAGAAATAAAGTAAAACAAACTTTACAAATATCAGAAATAAAGGTTAATGGCATGACCTTGCAATGTCATAACGATTTCCAACTAAAATACGACCAAAACACCTTAACTTTTTTCTTCACTGATTTATCCTTTAATATCAACCGACCGACGTATTACACCTACCAAATGGAAGGTTTGGACATGCAATGGAGTGAACCCACAACAGCCAATTTTGCTAATTTCAACTCCCTTCCACCTGGGAAATACTCCTTTCATGTAAAAATAATCGATAGTGATACTAAGGCACGTGAACAATCCGTCAAATTTGTCATTCTTCCTCCTTGGTGGCAAACCTGGTGGTTCCGTTTGTCCCTATTTATAGTCTTGGCAACGATTATAATACAATTCTATATTCACCATCTCCGTGAATTCAAACTTAAACAAGCTGTACACGATGAACGCCTGCTCACAGAATATAGAATTAGATTTTTCACAAATATCTCGCATGAGTTTCGTACCCCTCTAACATTAATCCAAGGGTCAATGGACAAAATACTGTCATTAGAAGGAACCCCAAAACCATTACTACCATCGATTCATATCATGCAACGTAACGTCATAAGGATGAAACGTTTAATAGATCAATTCCTGGAATTCAGGAAAATGGAAACAGGGAATCTTGAATTACGCCTTGAACAAGTAGAAATAATAGGGATATTAAAGGATATTTTCCTATCATTCCGTGACATCAGCGAACGCCGGCGTATCAACTACAATTTCAGCAGCACAAACCCACAATTAATAATGTATGCCGACCGAAGTCATATAGACAAAATAGCGTATAATCTATTGAGTAACGCATTCAAATATACACCTGTAGGTGGAGACATATCCATGAAATTATCCGTGACAGACAAAGAACTTGTTGTAAGAATACAAGATACGGGGATAGGAATTCCTGAAAAGACACGCAACCAACTTTTTAACAGATATAACAGTTCAAAAACAAACAGCAATTCCATCGGAATCGGATTAAACCTGGCAGCTGAGTTAATACAAAGGCATCATGGCACTATAATTTACCAACCAGAATCTAAAGGAGGTTCTACATTCCAATTTACATTACCTTTAGATAAATCCATATACAAGACAGAAGACTTCTTACAAGAATCCGAATTAAGATTACAACAAGATCGTCCAATGTACCCCCATTTGGAGAAGTTGCATACTACATCAATGCGACCAATGAATGACAAAACAGTACTTATAGTTGAAGATGACATTGAAATATCAGATTTCCTACAACAGGAACTGTCAAATTATTTCCATATAGAAATAGCGAATGACGGTGCAGAAGCGATAGAAGTTATCGAAGAGAAAATGCCAGATCTTATCATAACAGATATCCGCATGCCTTATATGGATGGTTTCCAACTATTGGCACACATACGAAAAAGCAGTTATCAATACTTACCCGTAATAATGCTTACCGCCGTTGACACAACAGAGACAGAAATCAAAAGCATACAACGAGGAGCCGATGTATATCTACCTAAACCTTTTGATATGAGAATTCTAGTAGCTCATTGCGCAGCACTTGTACAAAGATGTAACAATAAAAACAATAATTCTGCCACCATACACCACACGCAAGAAGCACAATCATCCTTAGAAACAGCCAAAAAAACAACCATAAAAGCCCAAACAATTATAACAGACGAACGAGATCGCAAATTTCTGGACCGCTTCAACACATACATTCAAAATCACTTTGATGATAAGGATCTGAATATAGACCATCTGGCAGAGATGATGGGCTATAGCCGCTCAAAATTCTACAGAAAAGTCAGTACACTCATTGGATGCTCACCCAAAGAATACATACGCAAATTGCGTATAGAACGTGCCGCAGAACTACTTCACTCTTCTGAAACAATTACAATCGCAGAAATAGCATATATGACAGGCTTCAACACTCCACAATATTTTAGCACGGTTTTCCGAGCCTACTACAACATGCTCCCTTCTGAATATCAGAAACAGAACGCCAATCCTGCATAAACTTAAAGAATGAATTCCATTTTCACAGATTTCTTATTAAAAAACTATTACAAAGAAATACAGACTTTTACCAAGCAGCCAAGGCAGCCTTCCATCTTTCGAAAAACGAACATAAACGTTTTATACCAGTTTTCTCTGCTTATATTTATGGAATAAATTATCTTTGCGCCCGCATATACCTGAACAAAAGTGACGCGCCATGACCGAACAGGAAGTCCGAAGATACCTGCGACAGATGAAGGAAGAAAGCTCCGAAAGGGCTTTCAAGGGCTTCTATGACCTGACCTACGACCGCCTGTTCCGCATTGCCTATTATTATCTGAAGCACGAGGAGTGGGCGCAAGAAGTGGTGCTCGACGTGTTCCTCACCCTCTGGAAGCAGCGCGACACGCTGGCCGCCGTGCAGAACATCGAGGACTATTGCTTTATCCTTACCCGCAACGCCTCGCTCAACTACCTGGAAAAAGAAACGCGTCAAAACGATTCCCTTTCCGCCGACCTGACCGAAAGCGACGCTTCCGACCCTTCGCCCGAGGAATACCTTATCAGCGAAGAGCTATTTGCCCGCTACGTCAAGGCGCTGGACGCCTGCCCGAACGTTGCCGCGAGGTCTTCATCCGCGTCCGCGAAGAGAAGCAGAGCTATGCCCAAGTGGCCGAAGAACTGGGCATCAGTGTCAAGACCGTAGATGCCCAGCTGCAAAAAGCCGTCTCCCGCCTGCGGGATATGCTGAAATAAATCCTGTCTTCCTCCACCAGTCACAGCCCGTAAAGCTCGTTACCTTACAAGGAAACACCAGTTACCATCGGAGGAAACACTCGTTTCCACATACTGGAAACGCTCGTTTCCTACACGGGGAACAGCCGTTTCCAACCCTTGGTAACAGGCATTTCCAGTACTGGGAACGACCTTCATCGGCTACGACATGTCTCAAGCTACCCGTTTTCATGGCCAGAACAACGATTGGAACTTTACACAAAAACGCCACCCACAGAAAAAAAATCGTTTCCTGCGTAGGGAGTTTTCCACTTTCCGCTGTCTTAATGGTAAAAGGAACTCCATAAAAACTGATTAAACATGAAAAAAGCTATCCTTACCACAACCAGCCTTATGCTGGTATTGCTGGCTGTAATGAGCATGACCGCGTGCGACAACCACAACGACAAGTATCCTAAAGACTACCTGGGATTTGAAAAGTTTCTGGAAAACTACACCTTTGAGCGAGGAGTGGAAAGTCGTGAAATAACACTGAAGGTAATTGCTGCCGAAAAAACAGACACCGAACGTAAAGCCACCATCAGCATCAAGAACCTACCAGGACGACAACCAGCCTACACATTACTGGATAAAGAGGTGACCATTGCTCCGAAAAAGAAGACCGCCCATGTACGCATACGGATATATCCAGCCAAAATCCAGAAATCGGACGAAATCAGACTAACCTGCACGCCAAAAGACAAAAAAGTAAAAGCAACGACCATCACGCTGAAACTGGCAGTAAAATAAGAAAACGCTTATGACAGAGAAAGACCCTTTTGAAACCCTGCTCGACCGCCTTGTGGCCTCGACCCGCTCGCCTCGCGGCCGGTTCAGCGCCGCCCGTTCCTGGCCGTTGCTTCAGGCACGGCTGAAAAGAACCAGCTTGCGACGTACCCTCTGGATGCGGGTGGCCGGAGTGGCGGCTGTCGTGCTGCTTTGCATAGCCGGATGGCAGGCTTACGAACAGTTCCGCCCCGTGGAAATGACGACGGTAACGGCACAGGCGGAGACGCGCACCGTCGTCCTGCCCGACTGCACGGAAGTCATCCTGAACCGCTACTCCACGCTAACCTACCCGAAAGACTTCCGGCGGGAGGCACGACGCGAAGTCTCCCTACAGGGAGGCGCCTACTTCGAAGTGGCGAAGGCCCCGTCGCATCCGTTCGTGGTAGAAGCGGGCGAAGTACAGGTAGAGGTACTGGGTACGCATTTCAATGTCGAGGCCTATCCGCGTGACCGCGAGGTACGCACCACGCTGCTCGAAGGTTCCGTAGCCGTCAGCCTCCCCAGCCGGTCGCAACGGCTGGTACTGGTTCCCAACGAACGGGCTGTCTACCACAAAAGCAGCGGTAGCCTGACGCAAGAATCCCTGCCCAATGCCGCCGCCGACATCAGCTGGAGCCACGGCCAGTTGAGCTTCCAGAGCCAGCCCTTGCATGAAATCGTCCGCCAGCTGGCCAACACCTATCAGACGGATATCCGTATCGCTGACCCGACGCTGGCCGAATACCGCCTCACGGCCACCTTCGACATCAGAGAAGGCCTGACACATATCCTCGACCTGTTGCAGGCCGCGGCCGGATTCACCTACCGACAAGACAAGAGCCAAAACATCATCCTACAAACTAAACTTAACCACCCATGAACTATTCTGAACCAAGCTGTTCCCACCGCCCCCTCAGGCTCCTGCTCCTGATGGGCGCGGTACTGCTTGGAGTCTGCCTCCAAGCCCAAAACCCGCAGGCCCCCATCACAATGGACATCCGTAACGCCACTCTCCGCGCATTGGTGTCGCAACTGGAGAATGCCACAGGTTACACTTTTGTCTATGGCGACGAAGTCAGACTCACCCGACGCATCGACCTAAAAGTCCAGAAGCTCACCATCGGCCAAGTGCTGGAACAAGCCTTCAGCAACCAGCCGGTAGAGTTCGAAATCTCAGGCAAGCACATCGTGCTGCGCAAGCGCGAGATGCCCCGCAAGCGCGAACGCCGACGCTTCACCGTGAGCGGCTACGTCACCGACGCTGCTTCGGCCGAAATACTGATAGGTGCCAACATTCTGGACAGCCGCTACGCCGTGGGAACAGCCTCGAACGCCTACGGCTTCTACACTCTGACCTTGCCCGAAGGTGAGGTGAGCCTCTCGTCCTCCTACCTGGGCTACGCCACACGGACCGACCGCTTCCGCCTAACGGCAGACACCACACTGAACATCGCCCTCAACACACACAATGAGCTGCAGGAAGTAATCGTCACGTCGGAAAAGCGGGAAGCGAGCATCAATGCCACTAACATGGGTGCACACGACATCCCCATGACACAGATACGCCACACTCCCTCCATCCTCGGCGAGGCTGACGTACTGAAAACCATCCAGCTGATGCCGGGCGTACAGGCAGGCATGGAGGGCTTTGCAGGCATGTACGTCCGTGGCGGCACGCCCGACCAGAACCTGGTGATGCTGGACGGCATCCCCGTCTACAACGCCGACCACCTGCTGGGCATCTTCTCGGTGTTCACGCCCGAAGCGGTGAAGAACGTTACCCTCTTCAAGAGCAGCTTTCCCGCCCGCTACGGCGGCCGCTTGTCGTCTGTGGTCGATGTGCGTACCAACGACGGTAACATGAACGGCTATCATGGTACCCTCAGTATCGGCTTGCTTACTGACAAATTTCACATTGAAGGCCCCATTCGAAAGGAACGCACGTCGTTTTCGCTCAGCATGCGCGTCACACCCAGCATCCTGCTGCCCAAAGGTATCAAAACCACAGAGAATGGAAGCAATGGCAAAGACATCGACCGATATAACTATTATTTCTATGATATCAATGCCAAGGTGAACCATAAGTTCGGCGACTGCGACCGCCTGTTTCTAGGCTTCTATCGGGGCAAAGACCACTACCGGTACGACAACGAATTCAGCAGTACGCCCACCCTATCCGACATCACTTATCAGAAAGACATCAGCCAGACCCGCCTGAACTGGGGAAACCTCATCGGTTACACTCGCTGGAATCACATATTTAGCAATCAGCTGTTCAGTAACTTCACTGTTTCCTACAACCAGTACCGCATGAGTCTGAACGAAACGTCGGAAGATCGTACCGATTATCAGGGAAAGCTGTATGACTACCACCGATATCGCTCGGAGTTCCGTTCGGGCATTCGCGACTGGAGCCTGCGTGCCGACTTCGACTTCACTCCTTCCACCCGTCACCACATCCGCTTCGGTAGCGAGTTCATCCATCACCTGTTCACGCCGGGTGTATCAACCTCACATATCGGCAACATAAACGATGGCTCTGCCCGGCAGGACACCACCTATGCCACCAGCAGCAACCTTCCGCAACGGGGCATGGAACTGTCGCTCTACGGCGAAGACAACTGGGAAGCTACCGACCGATTCAGCCTGAACCTCGGTGTACGAGCCTCGTTGTTCCACACTCAAGGCAAGAACTATCTGTCGGCACAACCCCGCATCTCCGCCCGTTACGACTGGGGAAAGGGCATCGCTACCAAAGCCTCCTACTCGTGCATGGTCCAATACGTCCATCTGCTCACCGCCACTCCCTTCTCCATGCCTACTGACCTGTGGGTACCCATCACCAGAAACATACGCCCCATGTATGCCAACCAATACTCCGTCGGCACATACTATACCGACCTGCCCGGCTGGGAATTCTCACTGGAAGGTTACTACAAACAGATGCGGCACATTCTGGAGTACCAGGACGGAGTCTCCTTCTTCGGTACCTCCACCCATTGGGAAGAAAAGGTAGAAATGGGCCAAGGCCGCAGCTACGGACTGGAACTGATGGCTCAGCGCACCATAGGAAACACGACTGGCTGGCTTTCGTACACACTGGCCAAGAGCGAACGCCGCTTCCCAAACGGCAGTATTAACCACGGCCGATGGTTTCCCCACAAATACGACCGGCGGCACAGCCTCAACCTTTGCGTCAACCATCGCTTCAGCGACCGCATCGACGTAGGTGCCTCATGGATCTTCTACACGGGAGGCTGCCTCACCATCCCCGAACGACGGACAGCCATCGTCAAGCCTGACGGTAGCACTGAAGAAACTGATTACATATCAGGTCGTAACAACTACCGTCTACCCGCTACCCATCGCCTGAACCTAGGCGTAAACTTCAACAAGAAGACCAAGCACGGCATGCGTACCTGGAACATCAGCCTCTACAATGCCTACAACGCCATGAATCCCAACCTGGTATATACCCAACGGAAGCAGTTGACCAACAGTTGGGTCAATAACGGTCAAGGAGGCGCCATACAAATAGATTCAAAGTCAAGAACCGTCATCAAAAAAATGACCATCCTGCCATGTATTCCCTCTGTGACCTATACATACAGATTTTAAGAACTACATTTCCTACAAACGAATATGAAACGGAAACATTTATTCTTTATTATATATACAGTAACTCTTTGCGGATTACTGTCATGTGAGAACGAAATTCCCTATAACCCTGAAATGAGACAACCCTGCCTCGTCATGAACGCTCTACTCGAAGCAGGAGAAGGTAAAACAAACGAAGTATATCTATACCTAAGTACAGGAGACAATTTAGACAAAGTAAACGACGATGCCAGACTTATCCTCTACGTCAACGGACAACTCACCGAAACTCCCCAAGCCTTCAAACCAGAAGATATCTATCCTTATCCAGGAGAATGGCTCTCTCCGGAAGATTACGAAACGCTATTAAAAAACATACATTACAGAAAATATCGCCTATCAACTCCCCTGCAACCCGGCGACCTCATCCGTCTGGAAGCAACAGCCCAAGGTGGAACCCTTCGGGCTGCGGCAGAAGTACAGGTTCCCCAACCTCCCCAGGATTTCCGTGTGGACACCTGTACCGTCCCGATCAACATGGGCAGCGGCATCGTCACTCCCCATCGTCGTTACCTCGTGACAATGAATGACATAGCCAACGAAAGCAACCATTACCGGCTGGACATCCGTAACCAGTTCCTGGTACGTTACCACATCTACGAATACCTCAGGGACGAACAGGGAAACTTCATCGAAGACGAAAACCATAACCTGATATACACCGAACGCGACAGCCTGACCACCCAAATATACAGCGACCTTGTCAACCGCGAAGACATCATCCTGACCGACGGCAACATAAGTCATTCACAGGAAGATGAAGACAACCTGATGTTTCCCCGCATCGAGAACAAGTACAATATCTTCACCGACAACCGTTTCCGCAACAGTTCGGCCACGCTCAAGGTATACACTCGCCTCTACGATGACTTTACAGCCAATGCTCTTCACGGCATTACCTACGGCAAGACATATTGTACCCAATCCATCCACATCCGCCTGCTCAACCTGACAGCCGACTATTACCGCTACCTGAAGGCCCTGAACTGTCTGGATGATGATGACTACGACACCACCCTGATGGAACCCGTTTCCTTACCCTGCAACGTCAGTGGAGGAATCGGATTTGTAGGAGTTGCTACGCCACGAGAAGTCGTGATCACTTTCCCCGAACGGCCATGCAGAAATACTAGTTCCTCATCCCTCTGACACCTTTAATCCCATCTTCTCTGCCCGTTGGAGCATAAACTGACGGGCAGCCTCATATTCGTTAGGAATAACACCGTCAAGAATGGCATCTTTGATGGCACTTTTCAAAGCTCCCACCTGCTGACAGGGAGAAAGGCCGAAGGTACGCATAATCTCTTCACCACTGATAGGAGGCTGAAAGTTGCGGATGCGATCGCGTTCCTCCAAATCTTTCAATTTCTGACGTACCAACTGGAAATTGTCCAAGAAACGCTTCTTACGCTCAGAGTTCTTTGACGTAATATCCGCCTCACACAAAGTCATCAGGTCATCAATGTCGTCACCTGCCTCAAAAAGCAGTCGGCGAACAGCAGAATCCGTAACCTCTTCATCAGCTATCACGATCGGACGCATGTGCAATCCCACAAGTTTCTGTACATATTTCATTTTCTCATTCATAGGCAGCTTCATCTTGCGGAAAATATTGGGTATCATTTTCTCGCCTATAAAATTATGGTTATGAAAGGTCCAACCCGCACGCGGATCCCACCGCTTCGTAGCAGGTTTGGCAATGTCATGCAACAAAGCCGCCCAACGCAACCATAAATTATCAGTCTTACGACTGATATTGTCAAGCACTTCCAATGTATGATAGAAATTGTCCTTATGCGCCCGCCCATTACGAGTCTCTATTCCTTGCAGAGCCACCAATTCTGGAAAGATCAGTTCAAGAAGTCCACTTCTGTCCAAATCAATAAAACCTTTTGAAGGGATCGGCGACAACATAATCTTATTCAATTCGTCTGCGATACGCTCTTTGGAAATAATTCCGATGCGTTCCCTATTACGACAAAGCGACTCAAATGTCTCATCATCAATATAGAAATTGAGTTGCGTGGCGAAACGTATACAACGCATCATGCGTAACGGATCGTCACTGAACGTAATGTCAGGGTCGAGTGGCGTGCGAATGGTGCGTTCCTTCAGATCATCCATTCCACCGAAAGGATCCACCAATTCACCATAACGCGCATGATTCAAACAAACAGCCAGGGCATTGATTGTAAAATCGCGCCGGTTCTGGTCATCTTCTAATGTGCCGTCTTCGACGATAGGTTTCCGTGAATCGTGTGTATAAGATTCCTTGCGGGCACCGACAAACTCAACCTCCGTCCCCCTATATTTCAACTGTGCTGTACCGAAGTTCTTGAACACGGATACATAAGCTCCACGTCCCAACCGCCGTCCTAATGCTTCAGCCATGGCTATTCCACTACCTACCACAACGACATCAATATCCTTTGACGGACGTTGCAGAAATATGTCACGCACGTATCCACCAACGACGTAACATTCCAATCCAAGTTCATCGGCCGTTTCAGAGATTTGTTTGAATATCTTAGCATCGAAGCGCTGCTTCAGTTCATCAGCTGTCAGTTCAATCATAATTCAGTCTGTTTGCATTTTAATGGTTTCGCGGCGGCAAAGATAGCGATATTATTTCTATTTTTGTCGCGACAAGGACAACCACATTGTAACATCCATAAAAATTCAGATTATATATGAAAAAAATTATCATTCTGGCATGTCTTTGCAGCACATTGGTTGCATGCGAAAACGTAGAAAAAAAAGCCGCACTAAAACTGGCCGAAGCACGTGCCGCCTTCGAAGCCGGCAACTACAACGAAGCGAAGATGCAAATAGACAGCATCAAAATACTTTATCCCAAAGCCTTCGACACCCGCCGTCAGGGTATCTACCTGATGCAGGAAGTCGAACTGAAAGAGCAACAAAAGACACTGGAATATTTGGACAGCATGCTAGCTGTAAAACAACAAGAATTCGAAGCCATCAAAAACAAATTTATTCTGGAAAAAGACACAGCCTATCAACGTATCGGACATTACCTGGTGCCCGCGCAAGTCATTGAACGAAATCTGCACCGCTCTTTTCTGAGATTTCAAACAGACGAGACAGGTGTAGTTAGCCTGACATCCATTTATTGTGGCAGTTATAACATCCACCACACAGCCGTAAAGGTAACCGCACCCGATGGCAACTTCACGGAGACTTCCGTTTCACGTGACAGTTACGAAACCACCGACTTGGGAGAGCATATCGAAAAAGCAGATTATAAATTAGGAGAAGACGGAGGTGTCATAGCCTTTGTGGCAGCTAACAAAGACAAAAACCTTCGCGTTGACTACAAAGGTGAGCGTTCCTATACAACCCACATGCTACCAGCCGACCGCCAAGCTGCATCCGAGATTTATGAACTTGGCAAAACACTTTCTGCCATCACCGAAATCAAGAAAAATATAGAAGAAGCCAACCTAAAGATACAATTCATACAAAAGAAAATGACAGAACGAAAAACAGAAACGGAATAAATACTGTCTCTGTTTTCAAAACGAGGATGTATCAAAATGAAGTGAAGCTATTTTGATACATCCTCATTTTTTATAACGACTTTCCTCCCACCAGCCTACCATCTGTTACGAACCGTACGATAGCCATACCACGATATGACGATAAAACAGATAAAGGGAAGAAGGAAAGACAGATTAACTGCCGGAAAACCACCGACAGTCTTCATATCAATTACAAGTGCCTGCAACGGAGGCAACACAGAGCCTCCCAATATAGCCATGATCAGACCAGCCGCACCAAACTTGGCATCTTCGCCAAGCCCTTTCAACGCAATACCATAAATGGTAGGAAACATCAGAGACATGCAAGCCGAAATGGCAACCAACGAATACAAGCCATAAATATTCTGCAAGAAGACAGCCCCCAACGTAAACACGCCTCCCAACACTGCCAAAATCATCAGCAAACGGCCTGCATTCAGATAACGAAGAATAAAGGTACAAACAAAACGACTGATACAGAAGATGACCATCGCCACAATATTATATTTCTGCGAAAGGACTTCTGCCGCCTTTTCTTCCATACCTTGCGACATGAAAAGATGCGTACCATACTGGATAATGAACGTCCAGCACATGATCTGCGCACCTACATAAAAGAATTGCGCAATAACACCTTCCCGATAGCGGGATTGTGTAAAGATACGCTTCAAGGTCGGAACAAAATTTATATTATGGTTTTCCTCCCCATTTTTAGGCATCTTGACCAAACGGATCAGTATCAGCATCAGCAAGATAACCAGACCAATGGCCAAATAAGGAGCAATCAGCACACTGAGATCACTATCTTTGATCGCCTCAAACTCCTGCTCGCCCAAGAGAGCACGATCGGCCGTATCGAGTGGATGAAGACGCGCCTGAATAAAGTTCATAGCCACATACATTCCAGCCAACGATCCAATCGGATTGAAAGACTGGGCCAGATTCAGCCTTCGAGTAGCAGTTTCCTCGGTACCCATGGAAAGGATATAGGGATTGCAACTGGTTTCCAAGAAAGAGAGTCCACAGGTCAGAATAAAATATGCAATCAGGAAAGGATAATACTCTCCTGTCATCTTGGCAGGGAAGAAAAGGAAAGCTCCGAAAGCATACATGCCGAGCCCCAACAAGACTCCAGCCTTGTACGAATACCTGCGGATGAACATGGCAGCAGGAAAGGCCATGGCGAAATATCCGCCATAAAACGCCACCTGTACCAATGCACCATCGGTAGCACTCATACGGAAAATTTTGGAGAAAGCCTTCACCATCGGATTGGTAATGTCGTTGGCAAATCCCCACAAGGCAAAACAAGAGGTTATCAACACAAAAGGAATCAGGTAACTTACGCCGTCCTTTGAAAGAATGGAAGCTTTATCGGTTTTCATGGTTTCTTATCGGATCTATTATTACTCATACAAATGGAACATCCGTTCCATCAGTTTCCATTTTCCAGCAGAGCTGGCTTGAGGATCAGCCTGCTGAAAGACTGACATATAGGCCTCCCATTCGCGTTGTCTGGGCAGTGTGTCCAGCCGGGCCATCGCCGTATCCCAATCGAAATCGAGCGGCGTTTCCACAATCATAAAAAGACGTGTGCCCACTATATATATTTCCATTTCCAGAATACCCACTTCACGAATGCCCGCCAATATTTCCGGCCACACTTCCGCACGGCTATGGCGCTTCCGATATTCGGCTATCAGTTCAGGATTGTCACGCAAGTCAAGTGTCTGGCAATATCTTTTTACAGGTACATGATAGGTCTGTACACGATAACCCTCTTGAGGAGTGTCCATGATGTTCTCGTTTTTTTTAAATTCGATTCATTAATATGATAGAAACAAAGCATTGCTTTCGTACGGACAAAGCATCGTTTTCTACTCAAGAAAGCAATGCATTCATCCGACGAAAGCAAGACTTCACCCTAACGTGTTATTTTTATTTATACAAAGGTCCATATACATTGCATGCGCGATAGTCGGCGCCTTCCTTGTCCATGCCGAAAGCATTCCATGCGGCAGGACGGAAGATCTTATCGTCTTCCACATTGTGCATGCAGACGGGAATACGCAACATAGAAGCCAGCGTAATCAGGTCCTGACCAATGTGGCCGTAGCTGATGGCACCATGGTTGGCTCCCCAGTTGTTCATAACCGAATAGACATCCTTGAAGGCAGGTTTGTCACAGAGACGAGGAACGAACCAAGTCGTAGGCCAAGTCGGGTCGGTACGCATGTTCAGCTTCTCATGGATTTCGGGATCGATGTCCACCGTCCATCCTTCTGCTATCTGAAGCACAGGGCCAAGGCCTTTGATCAGGTTCAGGCGCATCATCGTGACAGGCATGCCGCCTTTGGACAGGAAGTTGGACGAGAAGCCACCGCCACGGAAGTAGTCACGGTCGGCAGGATACCAGGTCGTAGCCTTCAGACAGTTGTCCACATCGGCCTGAGTCATGTTCCAAGGCTCCTTCATCACAGGATTGCCTGCTTCGTCCACCGACTGGCCCGAACCGTCCAACGTCGTAGCACCAGAATTGATCAGATGGATGATACCGTTGGATGCCAACCCTGTGAGTTCCTTACCTGTCACACGCTTCACGGCCTCAGGGCTCCAATACGTGCGCACGTCGGAGAAGATCTGTGCACGATTGGTCAGCAGATGGCCGAAGAGCATGGCTACGCCGTTGCAGGCATCGTTCTCTGTAGCCACCACAAAAGCTTCACGGATGCCATTCCAATCGAAGGAAGTGTTGAGCAGTGCCTCTGGATAGTCACCGTTGGGATAGAAGTCGGTCCACTGGCGCTGACCTTGGAAACCTGCGGCGATGGCGTTGTGTCCCAATGCCTCTTCCTTAAAGCCCATTTCTTTCAGTTTCGGATTGCCCGTCATCAGGTCGCGCATGATGATCATCATCTTTACGATGAATTCCCAGTCAGCATCTTTCTGCTCACGCGTCTTGCGTTTCTCTGGACGGTTCTTAAAGTCTTCACCTTCGTTCACCTTACAATATTTCTCTGTCCATGCCATCGCCTTGGCATACTCTTCCTTGTCATAAATGCCTTCCGTCATGCGGCGGATGATTTCGGTCAGGTCAACCGACTCGTTGCGCATGCCCAGATACTCCTGGAAGAAGTCTGGATTAACGATAGAGCCTGCGATACCCATAGACACGCTACCCATAGAAAGGTAAGACTTGCCACGCATCGTAGCCACGGCTTGGGCTGCACGTGCAAAACGGAGTATCTTCTCGGCCACATCGGCAGGGATCGTGTTGTCATCCAAGTCCTGTACATCATGGCCATAAATGCCAAAAGCTGGAAGACCCTTCTGAGCATGACCAGCCAATACGGCAGCCAGATAAACAGCACCCGGACGCTCCGTTCCGTTGAAGCCCCACACAGCTTTCGGATAATAAGGATTCATGTCCATCGTCTCGGCACCATAGCACCAGCAGGAAGTGACGGTAATGGTAGAGCCTACGCCTTCGCGTTCGAATTTCTCGGCACAAACGGCACTTTCGGCCACACGACCGATGGTACCGTCGGCAATCACACACTCTACGGGGCTGCCGTCGCCATTTTTCAGGTTACTGCTGATCAACTCGGCCACTGCTTTTGCCAAGCTCATGGTCTTTTCTTCCAAACTCTCGCGAACACCGCCTTGACGACCGTCGATGGTCGGGCGGATACCAATTTTAGGATACTTTTTCATAAACTGTTCTATTTAATTCTTACAATATCATCTATATTTATTCATCCATTTTCCTACACTGAACTGTACTGAAAACACTTCAAAAGATCAAAGTGAATTCCGAAGCCGGACTTCCGTAGGCAGATATTTCTGCACCACCGCATTGTCCAGCACAAAGCGAGCCACTTCATTTCCCATCTGCTGCCAATCGATCGTCAAAGCCGTAATCCCCTCGTCGATCACTTCATAAGAAGGAATGTCATTATAAGCCAGCAGACCGAAATCCTTTCCACACTTCAACCCGGCCAGCCTTCCTTGCTTCACCACTTTCACTACGTCCTGTTGCTTAATTGCCAAATAGGCCGTATCTTTCTCCACTTTCAAGTTTTCGATATCTTCCTCTACACTTCCGGAAAGGTTATAATCCTGACAGAAACGAAAGAAATAGTCCTTACTGCTTTGAGGATGCTTCAAAGAAGAAGGAAAAAGAAATACAAACTTCCGATACGAAGAAAAGCGGTCGTCCAAACGTTGCAAGGCACCATAAAAAGATTCATCAAAGTCCTGACAAACATAAGAATACCTTTCTTTTTCAAACTTCCCAAAATCGAGCAACAAGAGACGGGCAGGACTGATTTTATTCAAAGAGGCACTGAATCTTTCATTATCAAAATTCATCACAACATATTTGTTGTACTTTCCGACAGACTCCCGAACGATTGTACTGAAAAGACGTTCATTATACTGATGGAAAAGCAAATCCACCTTATAATTGACTGGAAGGTGTTTTGCAAAACTATTGTATAACGTTTCCTTGAAAGGAGTATATTGGTCAAGCAACAACAGCACATTGGTGACTTGGCCTGTCACAAAATAACCCTTGCGAGGAGTCGAGTCGATGATACCTCTTTCCCTCAAATCACTGAAAGCTTTGAAAACCGTATCACGCGACACTCCGTACCGCCGACTCAGCTCGTTGATGGACGGCAAAGAATCCCCTTCAAGAAATTCCCGCATGGAAATTGCCTGGCTGATCAGGTCTGCCAACTGGGTAACCTTACTCGATTGCTGTCCGAACAATTTAGCGTCCATCGCACCTGTTTATTTGAATCTTTTTCTGTACTGAACTATGCTGATACAAAGGAAACAAATATTTCGGAAAGGAACAACCTAAAGACTATGTTATGCAACATAAGAGTTTTTGTTTTTACACCTCGGAAATACAAAAGATGAAAACTGCGTTTTCCTCTTTTGTACTTCACTCGGTTTGCACTATCTTTGCACCCTCAAACAATGACATTATATATATGATAAGCATAGACGGACTGGCCGTAGAGTTTGGCGGCACCACCCTGTTCAGTGACATATCCTTCGTAATCAACGAAAAAGACCGCATCGCCCTCATGGGCAAGAACGGAGCGGGAAAGAGTACCCTACTGAAGATTCTGGCCGGCGTACGCCAGCCCACCCGCGGCAAGGTGTCGGCTCCCAAGGACTGTGTCATCGCCTACCTGC
>ENA-OOXJ01000506-OOXJ01000506.1-human-gut-metagenome-genome-assembly--contig:-NODE-506-length-32810-cov-3.815082_pt1 | contig 32810 bp, 28 predicted proteins | sample MGYA00241587_ERZ501343 | MGnify/ENA primary metagenome ERZ501343 (study PRJEB25962, sample SAMEA2042918) | human gut metagenome | biome: human gut; feature: human-associated habitat; material: faeces... | reverse complement strand
TTAATAAGCGAATGGAGTCGATTGTTTTCCAGTGAAATAAATTACCCTAGAAAACGTATCCATGAGCGCCATTAGGGACAGTCTTTTACGTCCCTAATTGGTACTCAGTATAAGAAGATTAGCTGTTGAATTTTTAGCGGTAGTAGTTGGCCGTGATTTGGTAAAGGCATATGGCTAGCAAAATAAAACCGGCTAGTATCCAGAACGGATCAATCCAAATCGGTGCTAGGCTCATAATGAACATGAGTTCAATCAAGACGAAAAATAGAGCAAGCGCAACACGAAATTGCAATGAACTCAATGGTCGGAATTTGACGTGCCGTATTTCTCTAACGCATAGGGCATCTAGCACTGCGACCAACATCAAAGGCAAAAAGGAAAGACCCAATAGCCCAGTAACAAGAACTCTCCCGAGAGCCAATACAATGAGCGCGAACATAGCCTGAAAATAAGGTTGTTGAGCAATTCGGTGCGTAGCGGCTTGAAGTTCGTGATCGGTCTCTCCGACTGAATAAGCCAATGTTGAATCACCTCCGGCCGGAATAGGCGAAGTCAATAAAATGCTCTGAATCGATTGAAGACCGCTATCAATACTATCGACTAAATCAAACCCTAAGTGCTCCAATTGCCAGTGGCGTTCTCGCTCAATTAATTCAAAAATGGAGGCTTCATTTCTAGCTCCCGGCCACCAAATAAGAGAAATCGCCACACAAAAAATCAGACTTAACCAAAGAAAACGAGACATGATCTATTAACCTTTCTGATTGACAAGAATCGGGCAACGGGTTTTGTAGATGTACCCGGCAGAGACCTGAACAATGGCTTCACAATTCGGAAGTTTTCCTAGAAGTTCAGGTGGAAAAATAGGTTCTAATTCAGTATTCATTTGGCGGGAAAGTCCGGAGTGATAGTCAGGAGACAAGTTATCGGAGGCTCGGTTATTAATGGTGAGACTTTGGTTGGCGATATACGTATTGCCAAGCGTTTCAACAACAAAATTTTGAGTCATCTGGTCTTTTGTGCGCAATGCGATGAGGTTATTGAGGTTTCCTAATACGACGTGCGCGGCTTCCACACTTCCCATGCGATGAGTAAGATCGGCAATGGTTTGCATTGCGCAGGTGGTTTGAATGCCTGATTCTGCGCCTTTATTGAGAATTTCAATGAGGGGAACATTGATGACGTTTGAGACTTCATCAATAAAGAGGCTGATACGCTTCGAATTAAGAGCCGAGAGCCCCAAGTTGTAACGTCGTCCGGCAATGTTAGCGAGGTCTGCCAACCAAATTCCGGCGAGTGTCGACGCAACGGTTGGATTAGGCATGGAATCTAAGCCAATGTATAAAACATGCCCCCCATTGATTACTTTCTCTAAATTCATCACGGGTCGCGTGTCATGAGGATCGGTGATGGAAGGCGAGAGACTATCGGCTAACTTTCCCGTTGTCAGCATTGAAAGAATCGGTAAAAGAGAGGCCGTGATTTTTGAGTAGTGTTCCCGATTATGGCGAAATACTTCAATGAGTCCGTCAATAGCGGGGTCAGGCGCAAGGTGATGAAGTTCTGTTTCATAAAGTGCGACAAGCACCATGAGCCTATCGGAGACTGAAGGCATCGGCGGACGTCCAGCCTTTTCTCGCAATTCGGAGTAATTTCTTTGCCAATCATGATGGGCGTAGTTTCTTGCATGTCTTTCTAATAAGGGCTCAAGCAAGTCATAAATGCCGAGCTTCACGTATTTGGCAATTAAAGGTAGCGTTGGACGAATTTCCAATGCGATTAACCCTTGAGCGATGGCGTTTACAGCCATCCAGGCGAAATTGGCGAAGCTTTCATCCATGTTAGGAGGAAACGCTTGGCGGATACGAGAGGCAATTTCGGTGGCGTTTGTGAAACTGTGCATGGGGTCTAGTCTCACCCCGGTATCCGGAAACGCAGGGTGAAAAGTGAGAGGATCATCTCGATTGCAAGCTCTACAAGCGTGAAGAATATTGTCTTTAAGGCGTGAAGAGTGTTTAGGATCAATCACAATGACGACATCACCTCGGGCGATCGCTTGAGCGACTAGATGACTCAGATAAACACCTTTGCCTGCCTGAGTGGTTCCGCAAAGACAGAGTCCCCCTTCAAAGTTTTTTAGTGGTCGAAATATGGACTCATCAATGTCACTGACACCATGAATAATGGGTAAACCTGCAGCTTCATCAGGTAGGGCTTGATTGGGTAGAAGAAGGTTCGATAGCCACTTGGGTAATAGTAGCTTTGTCCAATCCAGTTTCATTAATTCATAAAGTTTTTGAGAGTGTTCCGGCCACCAACGAAAACCGATCCCTAGCCATAAATCATTGGGGTGTCCTCTCATGATTTTGGCAAGTTCTTCAAAGGTCATAAAGGTGACTTTTGATCCTGATAGAGATGCTCTGGCAGTTAAAACTTTCAAGGTCTCATAGGAGCGTTTAATTAAAAAGGCAGCGGTGAGCGTCCAAAGAATAGAACACCAAGACAAAGGTAGACGATGGGTGAGGTAAAGCCAAGTCACATAACCAAACCCGATAGTCCAAGCAAAAAGTGCATAGCCTTCATAAGCAGGACGCCAACAGTCATAACGATCAAAGGTTTGAGAAGTCTTTTGAGAATGACTCATTTCGAATTCTCCTCAAAATTGAATGCCAATTGATCACAGGGCGATGTTTCTCGGTTCAAGAACGAAAAATTCGGATTAGGTTCTCGAGCGTGAACCTTTTGAAAGATTTCTTTAAACGATAAGAGCTTGCCGTTTAATTGAACCTCAAAACTATTGGGTTTCAAAATGACGCCACGTACCAGTTCTCCAAACGGATTGGTATGTGAAACCCAGAGCGGTTCGCCGCGATCGTTTTGATAGATTAAGTTGGCGGTCAATAGTGAGGTGACCAAGCGCTCAAAAGTCAGATTGTCATTTAAGAAATTAAGGCTTTCTGTCAAGAAAATACCTTCATCTATTAACAGATGTGGGATTTTTTCTTGATGAGAATTTATAAAATCAAAAATGACGGAGAAGGGCAGATTCAAACCCTTGTAATCATCTGCGCCTTTTAGTTGCCAAACCAATGTTTGATGAGGAGTATGAGCACTTTCTGTCGGTAGTTTCTGGGTAAATGCCTGATTGCTCGACTCAAGGATTTCACGGGTAAGTTGTGAAAGAGCGCTGGATTGATCAAGTGATAGTTTGGTTTCAAAATCTCTCTTAATAGATTTCGCCTGAAGAATCTTGCCATTTGTGAAAAAGTATTCATCCGATAGCTTGATGGCTTCACGCGGTTTTGCATTGGGTGTAACGGCAATCCAACAGGTCGCATCATTATTTTTAGAGGCTACGGTGATTCCACTATTAAGTAAACATCCGGCCCAAATTTCAGGATCAGTCGGTAAATCGGTTAGACCGAAGTTTTTCATGTCGTCAATTAGGATTGGGCAGACATCTGGCCAAAATAAAAAGAGGCCATCGGCGCCTTTTCGTAAAGGGCTGTCTTTTGCGTTGATCTCCCAGTCGTTGAGGATTCTGGCTCGAAGGATTCGTATTAATGTTTCTTGCCAACCATCCGGAGCGAGAATTTCTCCCAGTTTGCAGCCTATTCTTTCTCGTTCCAAAAGACAGGCGCGGTAAACCCCAAGGTTTCGAGCTTTAATAACAGAGGATGGGACATTTTCTACGTCAGACTCAATAGTTAGGCACTTCATCAATTCCATTAGTGGAAGTTGCCCAGCATCGGCTAACCACGAAAGTGTTTCCGGAAAAAGAATATGCCTGGCATAAAAAAGTCTTAGGTTTTTACGGTTGGTATGACATGGTGGAGAGCTACTCCAATGAAGCTCTAAATCAATTAAAGGATTATCCGCTAACTTTTGTTTAACCCAGGTGGTGTAGGGCATAGCCAACGGTTCATAGGCTAAATGACTTGTGTTGGTTTCGTTTAAGTGAAAAAACGAAGAGTCTGGATTGGATGGTTTTTCTACGATGGCAATCTTTTGGTCAAATACATCCAGAAACGAGCACATTCCCGCTAACGCTGCAACGGCTTTGAGTCTGCCTTGTAATAGGTGTTGCGCCATGATGTTTTTCTCTAGTTGCACGGTACTTTCCATAATTTCTATGGCGTAAGTTGCGGCAGTGATACTGGCCCTAAACAGACCATCCGCTTCACTAAAAACACCGTTTGCGCTATAAGGCAAGTGACCGCACATTAAAGCGAGTTCTCTGATAGAGGGAAGAATCCTTGAGTTCCAACTTTGACTGTCCGAGTAGGCGACTTTGAGTCGCTTGATTAGTGTGTCATGTTCAGCCAAAAAATCTTCCACTTCTATCGGTTGCAGAAAAATGGGAAGATGGGATCCAACGGCCTTTTGTTTTTTATGTTCAATAAAGGACAGCAATGAAATCATTTGTACTGTCCCCCAAAATAGTTAATTAAAACTTTTCTTAATGATGCTCGGCTGGGAATCGCATTGTTGATGGCGTTTAAAACACGCTGGTGCTCAAGGTCTAAACAATGAGGAATGCGAAACTCTCCCATTTCCCGGATGGGTGGTAGGACTGTCTGGCTATTGAATTCATAGAAAGCTAAAAAAGAATCCGGGAAATGCGAATCCTCAACCGGTCGAGTCACTCTGCACTCGTAGTCCGGGAGTTTGTTTTGAAGGCATAACCAATAGTAGAGATTGACGCTTAAATGGAAATCATCGGACTTATTGGCCAGATAAGTCGGTGCGCATTCAAGTGTTTCGACGGTTTTAATGAAGGCATGGACGGGTTCCAGACCTAACTGAATTTGAAGATCAAAAAAGCAATCCGCGAGGAAAAGCACAAAACGGTTCATGCTGTTTCTGTCCAAAGCACGCTTTTGAACAAAACTATTTTGAAGAAAGTCTCCCTCTTTTATGAAGGCTTCTCTGAGGTATCGAATTTGATAATGCGGAATATTGGAAAGACCGGCAATGACTTTATCCGAAAGTCTTAGCCGCAAAAGCTTTTCCAAAGGAACCGTTATTTGATTGTGCGTTTCAATCTCGGGGGGGGTAATTGATTGATTTTGTAGAGTTTTTAAAAGTATTGTAGACAACCGAAATGGCACTTCTGCATTTACTTTTTAAAAGTTCCCAGTGTTTGTTGGTCAAACAAAAATCGGTGTACAAATGAGCACCATAAAGAGTCGAAGCAAAAGTTAAAGAGTGATGGGTTTTATGAATGTGGTTAGACAAATGAATACTTCGCCACAGGTGCTTAATATTCATTGATTCTTCGAGATAACACTTCCTATCGGTTGTTCTCAGAGAGAAAAACGGCAGGGGATAAAGGCCCGCCACCTTGATGACGTCTTCCAACTTGAGGGGATCAAGTTCATCAAAAGGAACATCATAGAAAAAAGAGGTGTCTTTGAGGTGTGGTCTGAGCGCTTTGATTTTTGCGCAGTTCAATATTGTTATTAAGTTATAAGCGTAGATATTTTGCATTTTTCTTATACAAGCAAAAGTGTAAAAACTACGTGGGAGCTGCGTAATTGAGCGCACGATTTTAATGATCGTTCTAAAAATTTAAAGGCCTTGATCAGAAAAAGAGCCAAGATTCTTCCTTTCCCTTACAATTCGATCTATCTTATTTTTGAATTGAATCAAGAGGTTCAAGTGTCTGTTTGCAGTATGACGGGCTTTGCCCATCTTCAGATAGAAACGCTTTTAGGGTTACTTGCTATTGATGTGAAAAGCGTTAATTCTCGCTATCAGGAAATCGCCATGCGTTTACCTGAAGAATTGCGTTTTTTAGAAGGTGACGTTCGTGTGGTGTTAGCTAAGAGCGTTGCTCGTGGCAAGATTGAATGTCGCATGCAATGGGTTGGGGAAGCAGTTTGTGAGCAGACATTAAATCAAACTGCTGTAACGAATCTACTTTCTCTTCAAAAAGAAGTTGAGGCGATTCAACCGGATGTCCGACCATTGACCGTTTCTCAAATTTTAAGCTTCCCGGGAATTCTAGAACCTAAGAGTGTCGACTTTGATATGTTAAAGACTCAAGTTTTAGAAGGACTCAATAAGACATTAGAAGTATTTTTAGAAGCGAGAAGACGAGAAGGTGAAGCGTTGGCCGTTGTCTTAAATGGCTATTGTGATCGAATAGAAGAAACGGTCAATGAATTAGCACCTAAGATTTCTGAGATTATTACCAGCATCCAAAAGAAGCTTGAAGAACGTTTGGAAGACGCTTTATCCAAGACGTTGGTTGATCGCTCAACATTGACTCGAGAAGAAGTCAGTGACCGCATTCGTCAGGAGGTGATTCTCTATGCGATTAAATTAGATGTCGATGAAGAGATGAAGCGTTTGTTAACGCATGTTAAGGAAGTAAGACGTTTGTTGACCCATGGAGGTGAAGTGGGTAAAAGATTGGATTTCATGATGCAGGAACTCAATCGTGAAGCCAACACGTTGGGCAGTAAAGCGGCTGCTATTGAAATGACTCAAACATCTTTGACTTTGAAACTCAATATTGAAAAGATGCGTGAGCAAGTTCAAAACCTTGAGTAATTCTTTTGTTGAGCGATGGCAGAAGTCTCCCGTACAGCCCGAGTTATTCAGAATGCAAAAGTAGCGTTGTTCTTCTATTGCATTAATCTGATTTTGCAATTTTTCTCCCGAAAGATTTTTTTGGATTATTTAGGGTCTGAATTACTTGGGTTAAATACAACCGCTCAAAATCTCTTACAGTTTTTAAATCTTGCCGAATCTGGTATTGGTGCAGCAGTGGCTTTCGCACTATATAAACCATTGAGTCAGAAAAATAGGCAAGAAATTATTGATATCGTTTCGTTGCAAGGGTGGTTTTATCGTTGGGTTGGATTGTTTGTTATTGCAGGATCAATTGTCTTAATGGCATTTTTCCCGTGGATTTTTGCTAAAGCAAATATTCCTTTAGTTTATGCTTACGGCACGTTTATTGCTTTTTTGGTTAGTGCATTGTTAGGTTATTTTGTTAACTATAAAATCATTGTATTATCGGCAGATCAGAAAGAATATAAAATTACTATACGCACTCAAGGTATCAAAATATTAAAAATTTGTATTCAGATATTTGCTGTTTACAAACTGACTCATGGTTATCTTTATTGGATGTTGTTAGAGGCTGTCGCAGCTGTTTTGACATCTCTTTGTTTGAATTATTGTGTTAAACAAGAATATCCGTGGTTGCAACCGAAGATTCCGAAATGGACAGACTTAAGGAGTCGATATTCTTTTCTTTTAACGAAAACAAAACAACTTTTTTTTCACAAAATGGGCGGTTTTGTTTTGACTCAAACCACCCCACTAGTAATCTATGGGTTCACAACTCTGACTATGGTTGCGGTTTATGGAAACTATATGGTTATTATGACAGGGTGTTTGGCATTAATGGACGTGTTTTCTCGAGGATTTTACGCTGGTGTCGGAAATCTTGTGATAACCGGAGATCATAAATTAATAAAAAAAATATTTTGGCAAATAGTGACTATAAGAATGTTTTTGGCAGGAATGATTTGCCTTTCTATCTTTTTGTTGTCAGAGACTTTTATTAGGTTATGGGTTGGTGAAGATTACATCATGGCTCAATTGCCAATGTTTCTCATGGTTCTAATTTATTTTATACAGATGAGTCGTTGTAGTGATATTTTTTTATGGGCATACGGTTTATTCCAGGATATTTGGGCGCCAATCTGCGAGTGCGTTTTAAACTTAGGACTATCAATTTTGTTGGGTTATTTTTGGGGGTTGGCTGGAATTTTTTTGGGTGTTTTAGTAAGCCAAGTGGTAGTTGTCTTATGTTGGAAGATCTATTTTCTTTGTGAAATGGGTTTTAGGGAGTCTGTTGGACCATACGTTATCAAGTATTTAAAAAAGTTAGTACTCTTATTATGTACCATTATCGCAGTATCTTTCATTGACTATTATTTGACTTTTACAGTTAAAGGATATATTGACTGGGTTTGTGCGGCTTTATTAGCGGTATCCATATACTCCGTAATAGGGAGTATGATCTTCTTCCTATTTGATCAAGATTTTCGTTTAGTTTGTGACAAGATATTTTTACTAGTAAAAGATAAGTTAATAAGATAGATGAGCACTGGTTGAGTTATCGTGTTTAGGAAAAGCTTATAAGAAGTAGTTTTTAGAAAGATATAATTACGCAGGATCGTTTGTTTATTGAGGTTGCTTCCGTGAATAAATCAATTAATTGTTGCAGTGTAACAGATTCAAATTACATTCGGCCAACCACTGTGACGGTTGCCTCGATATGTAAAAACAATTATGATGTTGTAGTCAACTATTTTATTGTTCTCAATGGGATAGAAATAACTGATAAAAGATTGAGTTGTTTGCTTCAGTTAACGAATAAATACAAAAATTTAGTCATTAGATTGATTCCTGTAAATAGTGAGAATTTAATTCCACTTGATATTCAAGAAAAAATTGGTAAGACTTTGATTTCAAGCAGGTTGACTTTGAGTGTATATCTTCGTTTATTTTTGGCAGAAATTCTGCCGACTACTATTGATAGAGTGTTGTATTTAGATTCAGATGTATTATGTTTGGGCGGAGTTCTTCCTTTATATACAGCAAATCTAGATGGAATACCTCTTTTAGGTGTTGAAGATATCCACTCTGTTAAACATACAAAAAGGTTAAATCTTTCGGCTTATATAAATTCAGGAGTTCTTCTTATAAACCTTAAATATTGGAGAGATAAAGGGGTTATCAATAACTTTTATCAACACATAACTGATGATTGCGATTTAATTAAATTGCATGATCAGGATGTTATCAATTTGACTTTTGATAATTCGATCAGGATGGTATCTAATGTATGGAATTATCAATTTTTGCCTATCCCACAAAATAAAGAGATTACATCTGTAAGACTTTTGCATTTTATTTCTGAACAAAAACCTTGGATCAGAGGCAACGTCAGTCCCTACAGAAAAGTTTGGACTGATTTTTGCAAGCATTGTTTAAATTGGGGGGGGGTATGTGAAGATTCTTTCTCTCTAGTGGAAAGACTGATTTATAAATTACAGTTTTTCTCTTTTTATTTTTTGCCTCTCAATTCCAAAAGAAGAGATGTGGTTAAGGGATTACTTTCTAAGGTGAAAGCTCTTAAATAAATTGGAAGTGTAAAAGATCCTTGAGAGGCTTGTCTATCTTTCACTGATAACCGAGACGTTGTGTTTCTATCTGGTTGTCATGATGAGTAAACGAGATCGCCAATGATTAAAATACTTTCGCTTTATTACAAAAATTTCAATTATGGAGGTCAACTTCAGGCTTGGGCTCTTTGTCAGATACTAGGGCGCCGGGAGGAGGGATGTATTCAGATCTCATTTGAAGATCTTAAAACTAAATCTTATCGGAATGTTTGGCAACGTTTATCGTCCCTCACACTTGAAAAAGTTCGTAGCAAATTAAAGTTACTGCTAAATCAAGATTTCAGAAGAAACATAGCAAAGCGTAAAGCAAAATTTCGAGAATTTGAAAATGACATACCTCACTCAAAGATTTATAACGAATCAACAATAAGTCAGTGTGTAGAACCTAATGATATCTTTGTTGTTGGTAGTGACCAAGTATGGAATCCAGATTGGACATCGGATGTCTATTTTTTAAATTTTGTGCCAGTTTCTAATCTTAAAATTGCTTATGCGGCAAGTTTCGGTAAAAGTGAAATTCCACCGAGTTTTTTAACTCTAATTTATGATTACTTAAATAAATTTGACTTTATTTCTGTTAGAGAAAAAGACGCAAAAATAGTTTTGGAGAATTATCTTAAAAAGAAGATTGCTCTTGTACTTGATCCAACATTGTTAATGAATGAGAAAGAATGGGGAGAGATAGCAGATTTTCCTTTAGTTAAACGGCCCTATATTTTTGTATATCTATTGGGTAATAATTTAAATCATAAAAAAATGATTAAACAATATGCTAAATGGAAAAATTTAGAGATTGTTTATATTCCTCATGTTCATTTAAATTATCAATTTAGTGACAATGGTTTTGCGGATACAGAGTTATACGATGTTGGACCAAAAGAATTTTTGGGATTAATTCAGAATGCTACGGAAGTAATAACCGATTCTTTTCACGGCTGTGTCTTTTCAATTATCTTCAAAAAGCAGTTTTGTGCTTTTAAACGTCATCGAGATGATTTGAGTATAAATATGAATACTCGTCTATACACACTTTTAGATTCTTTACACTTAAGGAATCGTCTGATTGATGATGATTTTTCAGTTAAAGACATACAAAAAGTTATGTTGACATTGATTGATTATGAAAAAGTAGGGGAAATTTTAGTAGAACTACGAAAACAATCGTTGGATTACTTGATGAGTGCCATCTCCGGTGATAAACGATGAAAGCGTTAAAACAAATTTTTGATAAATATAATAATTTTTCCACATTAACTAAAGCGTCATTGTGGTTTTTATTTTGTTCATTCGTTCAAAAAGGTATCTCAGTAATATCGACTCCAATCTTTACAAGATTGCTTACGCCAGAAGAATTTGGATCATTTAGCGTTTTTAATTCGTGGTTAGGTATCGCTACCGCAATTGTTACATTAAATTTGTTTGGAGGGGTATACATACAAGGATTGGTCAAATTTGGGAAAATTTCACGACAATTTTCTTCAAATTTACAGTGCCTAAACCTTACGTTAGTGATTTTTTGGACATGTATTTATTTTATTTTTGAAAGCTTTTGGAACGATCTATTATCTTTGACAACTTGTCAAATAACGTTAATGCTTGTTTTGATATGGACTTCTTCCGTATACAACTTTTGGTCATCTGAGCAGAGGGTTTATTGCCATTACAGGTCCTTGGTTTTTGTTTCATTATTAGTGGCAATTTTGAAGCCAATTCTTGGAATGCTGTTTGTTATTTATTCAAATGACAAGGTTACTGCGCGTATTCTCTCTCTTGTTGTCGTTGAATTGGCAATTTTTTCTTTTTTATTTTTCAAACAAGTCTTACATGGGAAAAGTTTTTTCTCTATTTCGATTTGGAAATATGCCTTAGCTTTCAATATTCCATTGATGCCGCACTATTTGTCAAGTTCACTACTACAAACAGTTGACAGAATTATGATCGGATCTATGATAGGTTCTAGAGAGGCGGGGATTTTTTCTCTTGGTTACTCAATAGCGTTTTTGATGACACTGTTCACAAATTCCCTGTTTCAAACATTAGAACCGTGGTTGTATAAAAAAATAAAAGAACGAAGGATTTCCGACATTAAAACAGTAGCTTATCCAGTGTTTGCTTTTATTATTCTTCTTAATCTATTGCTTATTCTTGCTGTTCCCGAAATTGTTTATATATTTGCACCGGAATCGTATTATGAGGCGGTATGGGTAATTCCTCCTATAGCGATAAGTACCTTTTTTATGTTTACATACACCTTTTTTGCGGCCTTTGAATTCTATTTTGAAAAAACTAAATTTATAACAGTCGCAACACTTTCTGGTGCGTTATTAAAAGTAGTTTTAAATTATTTTTTCTTAGAAGGGTTGGGTTATCAATTTGCAAGTTATTCGACGCTACTGTGTTTTGTAACTTTTGCACTGATGCATTATTTATTTATGAGAAAAATATGTGCGGAAAATTTTGGGAATGTACAGCCATATGAATCAAAGCCCTTGTTTTTAATGTCGCTGATTCTAATTGTTTTAGGCCTTGTCTTAATGTGGACGTACCAGTATAAGGAAGTTAGATATATTTTCCTAACTTTGACCCTGTTAATGATCTTTTTAAAACGAAAATATCTAATTTCGATGTTTAAAAGTTGGCTATTTTTAAAGAATGAATAGTTAATCGGGGAGTAATTTTATGCCTAATAATTACTACACAAAAGAAAGAAATACTGAAATTTTGATTGCTCTTTTAAAGGCTCACAATATTCGCAATGTTATAGCCAGCCCAGGAACAACAAACATTAATTTTGTTGCTAGTTTGCAGCAGGATAGTTTTTTTAAGTTGTATTCTGCTGTAGATGAGCGATCTGCAGCTTATATGGCATGTGGCATGGCAGCAGAAACAGGAGAGCCAGTAGTCCTCAGTTGTACAGGAGCCACAGCTTCACGTAATTATGTACCAGGATTGACAGAAGCATTTTATAGAAAGCTTCCTGTGTTAGCGGTAACTTCTTGTCAGCATACAGGAAGAGTTGGTCAAATGATTCCTCAAGTAATTGACAGGTCTGTACAGATGAAAGATCTTGTCAAGCTAAGTGTTCAGAGTGATTCAGTTCATGATAAAGACGATGAGTGGGCATGTAATGTGGCTTTGAATAAAGCACTTCTTGAATTACGTCACAGAGGAGGCGGTCCAGTCCATATTAATTTGGTTACGACATATTCGGGAGATTTTTCAGTTAAAACTTTGCCATCCACGCGTGTGATTAGACGCTTAAATATTGGTGATGACTTACCTACATTATTTCCTAAAAGAGTTGCCATTTTTGTTGGTTCACATTCTCCATGGCCATCAACCTTAACTAGATTAGTTGACGATTTTTGTGAGAAGTATGATGCTGTTGTACTTTGTGATCAAACAAGTAATTACAGAGGCTCCTTTCGGGTAATGCCACATATATTATGTGGGCAATCAAATTATCAGACGGCAGTTAACCATTTTGAGACAATGATTCATATAGGACAGATTTCTGGATCTTATCTTTCTGTGTTTCCAAAAAATGTTTGGAGAGTTTCTTCTGATGGAGAAATAAGTGACGCGTTTGGCAAGTTGCAATATGTGTTTGAAATGAAAGAGGAGGAATTTTTTAAATCATATTTACAACTTGAGACTGATAGTAATAAACCAGAGAAAGCCTTCTTGCAGGAATGGCAACAAGAATTAAAACAAATAAATTCCAACATACCAGAATTGCCCTTTTCCAATATTTGGATTGCCCAGAATACAATTAACAAATTTCCTGTAAATAGTGCTTTACATTTGGGAATATTAAATTCTTTGAGATCTTGGAATTTTTTTGAGTCCCCGTCTTCTCTTCTTTGTTTCTCTAATACTGGGGGATTTGGAATAGATGGCGGTTTATCATCGCTTATTGGAGCGTCTTTTGTAAATCCAGATAAATTGTATTTTGGTGTTATTGGTGATTTAGCTTTCTTTTACGATATTAATGTTCTCGGCAATCGGCATATACGTCCAAATGTACGAATCATGTTAATAAATAATGGGAAAGGAACAGAGTTCCGCAACTACAATCACAAAGCGGCAATGTTTGGTGAAACTGCAGATGCATACATAGCAGCCGCAGGACATTTCGGTCAAAAATCCTGCACATTGGTAAAACATTTTGCCGAAGATTTAGGCTTTCATTACCTAACAGCTTCTAATAAAAAGGATTTTTTGAAAAATGTAGACTTTTTCCTATCTGCCGAAAAAGTAGAAAAACCGATAATATTCGAGGTGTTTACTAATAGTGAAGAGGAAAGTAAGGCCCTAGAAATGATAAATACTTTACGGTCTTCAGCATCGGGAAGTGTTAAGCAAACTGCAAAAAAAATTCTCGGCCCTAGCAACATCAAAGCATTGAAGAGAATTCTCAATAGGTAGTTTATTATGCGTGTCCTTGTTCTTGGCGGAACTGGAGCTATGGGTAAAGCTCTTGTTAAATTGTTACTTCAGTATAATCATCAAGTAACAGTTACGAGTCGTTCATCTAACACAGGTAAAACTCTGTTTAACAATAGATTGACTTATTTAAAGGGGAATGCTCATAACGAGGATTTTATCTTAGGTATTGTGTCAGAGCATTGGGATGTTATAGTTGACTTTATGGTGTATTCGACAGAAGAATTTAAAAATAGGTTAAGTATACTTTTGAACGCAACGGATCAATATTTTTTTCTAAGTTCTGCCAGAGTTTATGCTGATCATCCCTTGATAACTGAAACAAGTGCAAGATTATTGGAAACTTGTGATGACAGAGAATATATAAAAACAGATGAATATGCGTTAGCTAAGGCGAGACAGGAGAACCTTCTTTTAGAGTCAGAGTTGAAAAATTGGACGGTGATCCGACCGTATATCACGTTTTCTGAAGACCGCTTACAACTTGGTGCGTTTGAAAAGGAGGATTGGTTATACAGGGCATTGAAAGGAAGGTCGATTGTATTTTCAAAGGATGTGGCTAGTAAGTGTACAACCCTCACATATGGAGAAGACGTTGCAAGAGGAATCGTTTCGTTGATGGGTAATAGTGTCGCGACTGGGGAAATCTTTCACATTGCATCCGAGACTCCAATCCGTTGGAAAGATGTATTAGATGTTTATTTAAAAGTACTTTCTAATAACGGAATTCGTCCAAATGTATTTTGGATTGATAATTCGACAGGTTTATCTGAAATTATGGGGAATCAGTATCAGGTTAATTACGATAGGTTATACAATAGAACGTTTGTTTCCCTTAAGATAAAAAAATACGTTGATTCAGTTTTTCAGTTTTCAAATTCACGAGAAAAATTATCAGAGTGTTTAGAAAATTTTTTAAGGAACCAACACTTTAAAAATATTAACTGGGCTAGCCAAGCTTACATGGATAAAATAACCGGTGAGTTTACATCTCTCAGTGAAATTAAAACTTATAAAGGGAAAGTGAAGTATTTATTGTTTAGATTTTGTCCAACTCACATTTTGTTGTTTTTGCGATCAATAAGGTCTAAATTTACGAAGTGACCAGTTAATGGGAAAGAGTTGAGGGTCACTCGTTTTAAACGATTTTTTGTTGAGAAGGTTTTAATGAATGAACTCTTCAAATATGGGAAAGATGGCAACCGCTAGTGAAGGGCTTTCTGTTCTGATTTCAGTTTACCATAAGACTAATGCAGAATATTTACATAAGGCTCTGTTAAGTGTTTGGGACGAACAAAGTTATCAACCTTCAGAAATTGTTCTGGTCCAAGATGGGCCAGTTGGAGCATCAATTACAAAAAAATTAGAAGAGTGGCAAGAGCGTTTGGGGAAACAATTTAAATGGGTTAAGCAAGAGAAAAATTTAGGATTAGCGAGATCTTTAAATCATGGTCTTAGTTATTGCTCCAATGAGTTAGTAGCAAGAATGGATGATGACGATATTTCTTTGCCTCATCGATTTGATTTGCAATACCGCTATATGATGAATCATAAAAATGTTGGTGTTTTAGGAGGACAGATAGAAGAAAGAGATTCTAACTTACAAACAAAGATTTCTCAGAGAATTGTTCCAGTAAATCATTTACAAATTGTGAAATTTTCGAAATCAAGATCTCCAATAAATCATCCATCAGTTATGTTTCGAAAGTCAATTATTTACAAACTTGGAGGTTATCCTGAAGTTTATCCAGAAGATTATGCTTTATGGGGGAAATTAATTTGTAATGGAGTTATTTTTCATAATCTTCCGCAGAAATTGGTGGTTATGAGAACGGAAGACGCGTTAATTTATCGAAGAGGGTTTAGATTTTTTCTAGGTGAAACAAAGGTGCTATTCTACTTATACAGATTAGGCTTGCTAAATTTTTTTGACTTATCTATGCAGATTGCCATACGTTTTTTTGTACGATCATCACCTGCTTTGTTAAAGAAAAAACTTTATAAAATCAGTAGAAAATAAGTAAGATTCTCGCCAGTGAGTTTAAGTTAGAAACCGCTAGTTTTTTTGCTCTAAATTGGGATGTCTTCAATGAAGATTTATGTAATTAATTTAGAAAGAAGTAAAAAACGTTGGGAGTCAATCTCCCGTCAATTGGAGTTAGTAGGATTTCCCTATGAAAGGGTAAATGCTATTGATGGAAAACTAATTTCTTTTGAAGAATATAAAAAAATTTGTGTACCATTAAACAACTGGCTAAAAATGAGTTGGCCACAAGAGTTGACTCATACAGAATTAGCTTGTTATTTAAGCCATATGAAGTGTTGGGAATCCCTAATTAACTCTGAAGAAAATTATGCCTGTATATTGGAAGATGATGTAAAACTGGAAAAAGATTTTAGGAAATTTGTTTCAAACGAGTTATGGATTCCTCAAAATATACATGTTTTGCAAATACATAATGCCTTAAATATTAAGAAATTTTATTACAATGATTCCGTCAATATTGAGGAGGGGACTGCTTTAATCCGCCCATTCTGGCCTTACCCTTTTGGGTGCCAGGGTTACATTATTTCCAGAGAAGCAGCTCAAAAAGCAGTTCGTCTAAGTAAGAACATAATTGGGCCGGTTGATTATTTCTTGTTTTCTCCAGAGTCAAGATTTTATCAACAGTACCCAACGTATAGGCTCAATCCATCGGTTGTCAATTGCACGGATTTTAGTTCTGATATAGGTTTGAGGGATCCTAAATGTACCCAAAAATCTCCATTCTATATAAGATATGCTTTCCCCCGTTTGTTTAATAAAATAATTCTCAGGTTTAAAATTTTCTTTGCTAAAAGCTGTCAAGTTAGTTGAATTCGTGTATTTCTTGCTTGTGTAGAAGATAGAGGTAAGTATGATTCCTAAAAAAATTCACTATGTTTGGGTAGGAGAGAAAGAGAAACCTCCAATAGTTATTAGTTGTATAGAAAGCTGGAAAAAATATTGTCCAGATTACGAATTTATTGAATGGAATAACAAGTCTCTAAGTCAAATTGAGAGAAATAATTATGTGAGAGAAGCCTTCGAATCAAAAAAATGGGCGTTTGTCTCTGATTATCTTAGACTATATGCGCTATATCACTACGGTGGTATGTATTGTGATACGGATCTAGAAATTACAGAATCGTTGGATCAATTCCGCCGACACGCTTTTTTTACAGGTTTCGAAAACTTTAAAGGTAAATTTTCACCACTTACTGCATTAATGGGAGCTGAGAAGGGAAACCAAATTGTAGGTGATTTATTGGCAGAATATGACACCTTAAATTTCATTAAAGAAGATGGATTGATGGATTTGACTCCTAATGTGAAAAGAGTAGCAGATTATTTCAGTAAGACCTTCGGTTTAACAGAAAAATTATGTAAGCGAAACGAGTATTTTAGTTTTTCTGATCGTAGCGCAATTTACCCGTCATTTTATTTCTGTACACCACAACAGGGTAAACCAAATTATTCGATACACCATTTTAATGGTTCATGGCTTCCAAATTATTCGAGGAAATTATTAATTGAAATCAAATCTGAAGTAATGCGGGTTTTGAATTTTAAAATACTGGCATACCACCAAATTAAATCAGACTCATCAAATTTCCCGATTAGTGAAGCTGAACAACTATTACTTAAGTTTCCTGTGTTTCCCAGATACGGTATAGCAATATTAAAACAAAAGAGCAAAAGTAAATTATGAAAAAACACCTATTGTTTGTTTTTGGGACTAGACCCGAAGTAATTAAACTGGCTCCTCTTATCTCAGTGTTGAGAAAGAATGGTAAGTTATCCATAGAAATTTGTAACACTGAACAACAAAAAGAACTTTCCAATCAAGCGATGAACTATTTTGGAATTAAACCAGATATTAGTTTAGACGTTATGACAGCTAACCAAACATTAACCAATTTGCAAACTAAACTAATGAAAAATCTTCAGATAGTTTTTGATCGAAAACATTATGACGGTGTTGTTATACAAGGTGACACAATGACAGTACTAGCCGCAGCATTAGTGTCTTTTTACAATAAGGTACCAGTGTTTCACGTTGAAGCGGGTTTGAGAACTCAGGATTTATACTCTCCCTTTCCAGAAGAATGTATCCGCCGACTAGTTTCTAGAATTGCGGAGTTGCATTTTGCACCAACAGAAATGGAAAAGGAGGTTTTACTTTCTGAGGGGATTTCTGAGAAAAAAGTTTACGTCACTGGAAATACCTCAATTGATGCTGTAAAAGCACTCGTGGGAGATTATGTTTATCAAAACAAAAAACACAATAAGCAAATTCTAGTAACGGTACATAGGCGAGAGAATCAAGGCAAAAAGTTATTGAATATCATCAGCGCTGTCAAAGCTCTAGCTCAAGAGTTTCCTGATTTCAATTTTGTACTTCCCGTCCATCCAAATCCGAATGTAAAAAATATTATTGAATCAAGTTTGTCTTGTGAGCCTAATATCGATTTATGCCCCCCCCCTAGATTATCCAGAGCTTATTACTAGGATGGCCCATTCGAGTATGATCATGACCGACTCCGGCGGGATACAAGAAGAGGCTACTTTGTTTGGCATACCTATAATAGTTCTTAGAGATAGCACAGAACGAATGGAAGGGGTATATTCGGGACATTCATACCTGGTTGGAACAGAACAAGAAAAAATAATTTCGATGGTGTCGTATTTCCTCAGGGGAGGTAAACAACGTATTAGTAAGTTATATCCATATGGGAACGGAACAGCCTCGGTAATGATTTCTCAAGTGATAGAAGATTATTTAACAAATAATGTTACAACTGTTTGAACCAAGTTATTCTTACATGCTTGTGACTAGTTGAAGAGTATATTGATTATGAAAAATGAGTTGCCACTCATATCTATAGTTATTCCAGTTTTTAATACAGAGCGTTATTTGACAGATTGCCTTAACTCAGTCTGTCTGCAAACGTATTCAAATTTTCAAGTTATATTAGTAAATGATGCTTCTACCGACGGTTCTTTGAATATTATCCGTGACTTTATAGAAAAAGATGATCGTTTTATTTTGATAAATTTAGAAAACAATGTCGGTCGATGTTTGGCTCGAAACGTGGCTTTAGAAAATATCAATGGGGATTTCGTGGTATTTATTGATTCGGATGATATTCTTGAACCTAATTATCTGGAAATATTAGTTCGCGCCGCGATAAACAATAAAGCCGATATCGCAGTCTGTAACTATAGATTATTTTCTATAAATGATACGCATCTTACCAAACCTGAAAACAGTACAGAGACTCTTCATGTTGCCGGAGTAGATATATTTTTTAGGTCTGTCTTTTCTTTGCAGTTAGATCAACGGTTAGTAACAGGTGGTTTTTTATGGAATAAACTCATTAATAAAAAAGTACTTGAAGAAGCGGGGGGGGGGATTCCCAGAGACGCAAGGTGCGGAGGATGAGTTTTTTTTCTTTCTTTTAAAAAAATATATTACGACAGTTGTCTTCATTCCTGAATTTTTGTACAGATATCGGCAAAGGGATGATTCTGTTTCTCGGGGTACTCAAGGGAAATCTTTTATAGCAAGGACAGTCGTGAGCCGCTTTAGACTTTTGAAGTATTGTGAGGATGAAAAACAAATTTTGTTGGCTCATACTTTTTGTATTCAAGTTTGTATATTTTTTGTTCTTTCAACGATTTTGCATCGCAACGTTTCAAGTAAAGATATTTCTCAGTGCTTACCATATTGTCAGAAAGCGCTCCTCTGGGTGAATCAAGGACAGTACCTCCCTATTCTCTCGAAAAAATTTTCAAAATTTAAATCAATTTTGTTGCTAGCTAAAATTCCTAATTGTTGGTTTCTTTTGTATTTTTTTGCTAATAGAGTAATTCATTTTTATAAAATTTGGCAATTCTTTAAATAATCTGTTGTTGATGGATAAACAGAATGGCAAAGACTGTACCTAGTTGTATTATTCTTGAGGAATTTCCCAAAACAATGAACTAACCTCAGGCTTGCCATCAATTGCCATAATTCGCTCTTCATAGATTGAGTAATTTTCTTTTTGTTCGATTTTGTTAATCTGTTCGTTGGAGTTAGGAGCCAGTGTTAGCGACCACATTAAAGTGAGCCAGATTCAGACGATTTAAACAGAGCCACTTGGCGCCAAAAATAAACCAAAAATTGAGCCAGATGTCGGCTCATTTTTTCGGGATTTATCCGACTTTTTGTTATGTGTTGACTGGTTTAATCTCAATTGTCCTCCTACTGGAGGACGTTTGATTTTTAAACCACAGGAGTCAACATATGATTGATCCACTTATTCGACAAGAAATCCGTTATCGACATAGCTTTGGAGAGTCTGAGCGATCTATTGCTCGAGTTCTTGGCATTAGTCGTAACACGGTTCATGCATACCTAACTGATGAAACTCGTGGTATGCAGCTTCGTGCACCGATAAAAAGAAAATCTATTCTTCACAAAGCTGACCAAGATCGGCTTAAATACCCGTTTAACGCAGTTGGTGGAAATTGTGTCGTCGTAGCTCGCATTCTTCAAGATGATCCTCAAGCTTACGGATTGCCAAGAGATTTATCGATAACAGAACGCAGTGTTCGACGTTTCTTTGCCGCTCACTATCCCAACTTGAGATCAGAACCCCAACCAGCCTTTCAACAGTTTCATTGCTATCCAGGGCAACAGCTTCAAATTGATTTTATTCAAGCTCAATTTCAATTTGATGGTGAGCCCATTGCTCGAAAGATTTACCATTTTGAAGCGGTTTATCGTTGGTCTCGTAAGGGATTTGTATTCGTTTGTCCTGACACAAGTCAAGCCTCTTGGTTGATGGGTATTGCCACATGCTTAATGCGATACGGCTTGCCACAGCAAATTCTTTGCGACAACGACAAATCCCTAGTGATCAGTCATCGTCGAGATGGCATTGCTCAGTTTCATCCGGACTTTCTTTGGTTGTGTGAGCCTCTTGGTATTAAACCGCAAGCCTGTCGGCCCAATAGGCCTCAAACCAAGGGTGCTGTAGAGCGTTTTGGTCGTTATGTTAAAGAAAATGCTTTGGCTTATCTCAGCATCAACAACGCCGGGATTAAAGATGCTCATGATCTTCAGCACCGATTAGATCAATGGATTGAGCAACAAGCCGATCGACGCCGTACCAATGGGAAGAGCATTGAAGAATTATTTGAAATTGAGCGTTCTCACTTGGCTCACAATCCGGACATTTCAACTTATATGAATATCGCTTCCTTGAATCAATTGAGCTCTCTAAATGGTGAGATGGTGATTTTCGGATACCGCATTACTGTTCCCAAAATTTACGCCAATCGCTTGCTAACAATTATGGTTCGACACAACGGTGAGTGTCGAATCTCTACACCGGAAGGGCTTGAAGTGAAGAGCGGAGCTATTCCATTGGATTATTTGCAAAGAAACAGGATGCACGCTCATTCAACAGAAGAATTACACGCTCATACACAGGATTTTGACCCAATGAGCGACCTCAGAGAACTTGATATTTAAAGGAATTCGCTATGGAGGATTTGAATTATTACTTAAAGGAGCTTCGTCTTTTAAAAGACAGTCCAAATCTGGAACAGTTACTACTGAAAATGGAAAATGAGGAAAACTCAAATAGGACTGTCAGAGCTATCGTAACAGAAGCTTTGGCCTCAATTTGGCAGTATCGTCGTGATAAAAAAATGATCACATGGACAACCACGGCTTGCTTTCCAAAACGTTTTCTTCAAACACCGTTTCAATTACAACAAGCCAATATTCCTCAAAAGAGCGCAGAGGAATTTTTACGTTGTGATTGGATCGGCAGATCAGAAAACATACTGATGTGTGGGCCTTCCGGACTAGGGAAAACACACTTTTCAGTCGCTATTGGTCAGCAAGCCATAGCCAAAGGATACCGCACTCGATTTGTGACTGCATCCAAACTGTTTAAAGACTTGGATAAAGCTTTAGATTTAGCTCTAGCAATGTATGAGCGAAAACTTCAAAGCTTAGATTCCGTTAATTTGTTGATTATTGATGATATGGGTAACGGAAGCGTTCCAGGAGAGTCCGGTGCCTATTTCTATGAAATTATGGATAGACGCCTGGAAGAGGGTTGAATTTTCGGAATATTTGATCTGATTAAAGCCCAGTCAATTAGCCTTTAAAAGGCTGACAAAATACTCATTAGGGGACATCATCCCTAACTTTGAGTGCGGACGTTTGCCATTGTAATAGAAAATCCATTGTTGTATCTGAGCCTGAGCCTCTGCTCGGGAATTAAAGCACTGCTTGACCGGCAACGTTTCCCGCTTCAGAGTTGCCCAAAACGATTCAGCAGCCGCGTTATCCCAACACTGTGCTCGTCGACTCATCGAGCAGCGAAAACCATATTCTTGAAGCATCGCTTGAAACGCTTGACTGCAATATTGTGAGTCCCTGTCACTATGGAAAAGACAACCTCGCTCAGGTAGCTCGTTGTCATAAGCCTTCTGCAAGGCCTCAACAACCAGAGACTGAGTCATTCGACTGCCGAAGCTGTAACCCACTAAACGCCGTGTACCTAAATCAATGACGCTGGCTAGATAAAGCCACCCTTGCTTGGTCGGAATGTAGGTGATGTCACCGCACCAGGCTTCATTGATGCCAAAGTCATCAAAGCGACGATCAAGCAGGTTGCTCGCACAGCTCAATTGATGTTCACTGTCAGTCGTTTTGACATATTTACGATGGTAGCGATGATACAAACCATTGTCTCGCATAATGCGTCTTAACCGTTTGTAATCAATGCTCAGGCCTTGTTTTCTGAGATGACGATAACAACTCATCAATCCCGGTGTATAGCCTCGTGATTGCTTGATAAAACCTTTAACAGCAGTCAGGATGAACTCATCGGTGTGAACCACACCATGACGGTGTTGTTGATCCGATTTCAACCACGAATACAAGCCACTAGCACTCACGTGAAGTAACTGACAGGCTCGAGTAATGGGCAGATAACAGTGACGCCCTATCTCTGCACGCTCAATGCAGCGCTTTAAATAGACGTACTTCTTTAGGGCATTTTGACGAAGTACGCCGTCGCTAATGACATGGAACCCTCCTCTTTTTCCCGATAAAGAGGAAAATAAAAGTGCAAACCAAACGGAGGACACCATGTCAAATTCAAGGATACAATCGAAAGCATTAAATGCCAAATTATCGTGGGAAATAATCGGACTGGATTTGGCAAAAAATGATCTCAGTTTTGTCGGAATCACCTTAGAGGGAGAAATCATTCGCATAGATCGTCTTAGCTACGAGCAATTAGTTGAATTCTCCAGAGACACCGATCCAACGACTTTTGCCATGGAACCGTGTTGTGAGTCACATTATTTAACCAACCAACTTGAACTCTATGGTCACCAATGCCGAATTATTCCCGGCAAAGCCGTTCAAAATTACATCGATACTTATTTTTCCGGTCAAAAGAATGATCTCAACGATGCGGAGGCCTTAGCCTTCTTGGGACAACAGAAGCGTTTGAAATTTGTTCGAGCAAAAAATAGGGATGAAATGCAATTACAAACGTTGTTGACTGTCAGGGAACATTACATCGATGAGTACCGTAAAACCTTAACCTCACTGAAGGGGGTGGCGCAATATTGGGGGCTTCGTTTAGCAAAAAGTTTATCCAGCGAAATGCGTTTGATTGCCTTGATTGAGGATGCAGACTTGCCGGAGGATGTGAAGGGTATTTTTAAAGAAATGGTGAAAACGTATAAGGATCTTCAAAAGAAAGCTCGCGAACTAACGAAAAAAATTGAGGCATTCACTCAGGGGGATGAATTTTGTCAGAAAATAAGAAAGATACCGGGCTTGGGCCCCATAAGTAGCGCCGGTCTAAAGGTTGCAATAGGAGATATTGCACGATTTCCTAGTCCTCGGACGTTGCCGGCGTATTTTGGTTTAGTACCGAGGAATATCACTACCGGACATAGTCTGAAAATGGGCAAAATTACTAAACGAGGTGATAAGCTGGTTCGTACTTATCTTGTCCAAGCGGCCAGTTCGTTGTTGATGCTCGATGGTAAAGGTAAGTTTCGAGATTGTCAGCTCCGGCGTTGGATACAGCGAAAACGTCAAACCCTCAATCATGGGAAACTTGTAGTAGCCTTAGCGGCCAAACTGCTGCGAATTGTTTGGGCCATTTTGTCCAAGAATGAGGCATTTGACTACAGAAAGGCCGGAGTCGCCAAATGTTCGTTGCCAAAGACATAAACAATCGTTAAAGAAAATTAACCTGAGGAGTCAATCGAAGTCAATAAAACATGAGAAGCCGAAGGCAATGCTGAACAGTCTGGTAAAAAAAGTTGTTTTCTAAACAAACATTGCCGCTTTTTAGACACCAGCATTCTTTCTTGAAGTTCATGGTGAGCAAATAGTGCAGAATATTGCGCTTACAACAGCTCGGGGAGATTGATAGATAAGGCCCCTCACATGATCTAATTGATTTTGATAAGATGCTCAGGATTAAAAGCTATTCATAGCTAAAGTTGGCTTGGCTACTCCATTTAAAAATGGAGTAATCGGGAAATATTGTTCTCCACCCCTTGACAAAGAGTCGGGTTCCAGAGATTTTTTTAGAAAAGCAATTTCTGCTTCTCGTTCTTTCAGAGCCTTGCGTAACCGAGCATTTTCTTCAGATAAGGAAACATTCTCTGAAGGCATTTGCCCTTTGGCTTGAATGATCCAACGATTGAGTGTTTTGTAACTGATCCCAAGACTATTGGCAACGCTCAGTTGAGATTCTCCGTTTTGGACACGGATGATGGCTGATTTTTTAAATTCTTCAGAAAAGCGTTTGTGCATTTTGATCCTCATTTCTGTCAAGTATTTTAAAAAAGTGAGAATCAAAATTCCGAAACTACGACCTTATTTCACCTCCATTGCGATTGCTTTAATGATCATTTTCAGTCCATTAACTTTCAGCAGCATTCGTCTTAATACCATCAGCGCTTTGTTATTGGTGTGGATAGCAGTAGTTGTTTTAGAGATGATTCGGCGGCGGGAAGTTAAGGAAGTTCTTAAAGATGGCTCTTGTGTATTTAAATCCATGGGCAGTATGTTTACGTCCATTGTCGCCCTCATTATTTGTGCGAAATTTTTCGCCAATGGCCTAAAAATCACAGACTTGATTGATGCGCTGATTGTTCACGCTCAAAATTTGGGGCTGGGATTAAACGGCATGACAGTTGTCTTAACAGGTGTTGTGGGGATTGTTAGCGTGTTGACCGGTTCTGGAGTGGGCGCTTTTTCAAGCTTTGCCGCTTTGGCTCCGGATGTCGCTTCAGGTTTGGGCGGCAGTGCAGCCTCTTTTGTTAATCCCATGCAATTGTCTTGTGGAATTATGCGCTCGATTTCGCCCGTGGCCGGAGCCATGATTGCCATGGCGGGTGCTGTTGGCGTCACACCGGTTGCCTTGATTCGGAGAACTTTTATTCCGATGATGGCCGGTTTTGTCGCTGTTTTATTGTTTAACTTCCTTTTCATTGGTTAAACAGCAGAAAGAATGGGAGACGGTGAATTCTGATGTTTGTTATGAATTCACCGTCATATTGTGTTTTTCGCGTTTTTAATCACACAAAAACATATAAAAGTGTGAAAAATCTCACATAAATATGAATAATTATGTGATTTGAGCCGAAATGAGCTATGCCCAAAGAGCTGAAAATGGCACTGCGTAAAGTCGAGAGCCAAAGCTCAAAATGTCTTTCCCCGCATAAAGAACGATTCCTCTAAAGTCATCCACCTGTTTGGAAAACCACTTAAGATGTTTAAAGTCGTTCGTGTTAATGGATTCTGCGGCTTTGATTTCAATCCCTAATTTTCGGTTTTTCTCGTCGGTAATCAAAAAGTCGATTTCCTGATTATTCTTATTTCGGAAGTGATGCATTTTCCACAATGGATGAAGTTCAACTTCAGGGATCAATTGGGTATACGCCCATGTTTCAACCAGTTTTCCCCCTTCATTGGCCATTTTTTCTTGACTGCTTAATAAGTCATTCGTTGTGTGGATGTTGAGCAAATGAGCCATCAGCGCGCTGTCGGTTAGGAAAATTTCAGGCGTTTTACTGCCAATTTTGTAGTCTTTAGATTTCCAAGCAGGTAATTCATCAATGAGATACATCGCTTTAAGTGCATTCAGATACGAGGAAACCGTTAATGCATTTCCGGATATTTTTCTGCAGATTTCTTGAATGTTCAGAGGCTTGCTCGAATAGACGGCAAAGACTTGTAAGAGGCTGGCTAAATCTTTGTAGCGTCTCAGATCCCATTGACGAGTTAAGTCATAGAGTAGCTGTGATTGAATATAACTTTGGAAATATAAAGCGCGTTGTTCACAATCGAGCTGAATCGTTTGTGGGTATCCTCCACGGATTGCGAGATCGTAGACGCGTTCTCGGCTGCATGGTTCAATATCTTGGTTTATGGGAAATTCTTCATTAAAGGCCTTTTCTAAGAAATGGGGCTTTTTACCCAATATTTCCCCTTGAGTCATAGTGCGAAGGCGCAAAACGAAAATCCTTCCGGTTAAAGAGTCAGCTTGATCACCGGAAGGTAATTTTCTGTAATCGGTCGAACCTGTCAAAATAAATTGTCCCGGTTGATTATTGCCATCGATTCGGCGTTTGACCTCGGCTATTAAAGTCGGAGCTTTCTGAATTTCGTCAATGATTAAACAATTTTCTTGTGCTTGCCGAAGGAAAAAGTGAGGATCGGCTTTAGCGGCAGAAAGCGTTGCTTCGTCATCCAATGTTGTGTACCTAGCTTCAATAGGGCAGAGGTCTCGAACGAGAGTTGTTTTACCACTTTGCCTTGCGCCAACAACAAGCGCGGCACGTTGAAAAGACAAACCTTTGAGCAATAACGTGGAAGACCAGCGGGGAATATATTGCATATTGATTTAAAATTAGAAAATATTCATACTGGAATTGAGAAAAATTATATATTAATAATTAGAAAATATTTATATTAATAATAGGAAAATTTTGATATTTTTAGGATTGATGACGTTTAGTCACAAGTCAATAGTTAAGTGACGGCCTCCTGTCAGGTATTTGATAGGAGGCCGTTGCAAAAAGATTATTTATCAATACTAAATTGTTGAATGGTTCATCACCATTTTGGCGATGTAGCCTGATCGTGTATCGCCGGAATTCTTCGCCAAATAGTCAAGTCGTCTCAATACCCTTGTCGATAAAGTGATATTTACCCGTTGAGCCTTATCAGATAAGAGCACTTCAGGGACATCAACAATACCAAAAATCCAACCTTTGAATTCTGCCTGTTTTGCTATATCTTCAATTTTTGATGGTAACGGGATAGGATGGCCTTCGTCGAGTTCCATTTCAACCCAACCTGCAATGGCTTCTTTTATATTTTCAAATGCTAGTTCAATGGTGTTGCCTGCAGAAAAACATCCGGGTAAGTCAGGTACGATGACGCCGTAAGCGTGGGACTTGTCACCAGGTTCAATGGCAATCGGGTATTTCATTATTCGTTCCGTTTATTATCAACAAGCTCAATTGTACACATTAATACACACCAAAAAAATGGAAGTAATGGAAACTAGTTCGTGAGTTGACGATAATCGATACAAAAATGCTTTGCCTATACTCGTTAGGAAACTGGTTGTTAACCGCTTTGGGCGTAAAATCCTTTATGTTAATCGGTGTGTTGTAGACTCTTTCTAAGGGCCTCAATACCTATTTCCTGAAACGCTTAACTGGCACAGTTTGTACTTTATGAGCGCCACTAGAAAAATCAACATGCTTGAAGGCAGTTTATGGGACAAGCTGATTGTCTTTGCCTTACCTTTGGCTTTTACCGGTTTGCTGCAGCAACTCTATAACGCAGCAGACGTGGCTGTCTTAGGGCGTTTTGTTTCTGACCTTGCTGTGGCGGCAGTTGGTAACAACGTGCCGGTCTTTGGCCTCATCATCAGTTTTTGCATGGGCTTGTCCATTGGCGTTAACGTGGTTGTTGCCCGTGCTTTAGGGATGAAAAATGACCAAAAAGCCAGTGAAGCGGTCAGAACATCTTTCATTACTGCGATTGTTTTTGGCATTTTTGCGTTACTTATTGGTCAAGCCTTTGCAAATTCAGCCATGGATTGGCTTGATGTGCCCGAAGAAGTGAGAGACTATGCGCTTATTTACTTGCGTGTCTATTTGTTAGGCATGCCTTTTATTGCCATCTATAACTTTTTGGCTGCTGTCTTTCGCAGTCAGGGTGATACTCAGACACCACTTTGGGCATTACTCATTGCAAGCCTTTTTAATATCGGCGGAAACTTATTCGCTGTTCTTGTCCTCGATTGGGGTGTCGCGGGGGTGGCCTTGGCAACGGCATTAGCCAATTTACTGTCCGCTGTGATTTTGTTTGTGAAGCTCACCCATTTGGATGGTCCGCTGAAGCTCGACGTGTCACAGTTATTGAAGGTGGACGGCGCATCACTAAAAAGCATTGTGCGAATTGGACTGCCCGCTGGTGTTCAGGGAGCCGTGTACGCTCTTTCTAATTTAGTCATTCAATCGGCAATAAACAGTTTGGGACCTGAGGCTATGGCAGGTTCTGTGGCAGCTTTTACGATAGAAAATAGTGTTTATTGTTTTATCAATGCCTTTGCCCTGTCGGCGACAACCTTTGTGAGCCAAAACTATGGCGCAAGAAATTTAGAGCGCTGTTCACGCGTCATGTGGGTGACGATGGGACTGAACATGTGCGCGACTGTTTTGTTGACGGCAGGGGTTTTACTCTTTTGTCGGGATTTGCTGGGGATATTCTCGAGTAATGAAGAAGTTCTTGCTCTCGGCATGATTCGTATCTTATGGGTGCTGGTGCCGCAACCGTTGAGTGTTGTGATGGATACACTTTCAGGCAGCATGCGCGGATACGGTTATTCAATGCCGCCCGCCATGGTCACTTTGGTGGTGGTTTGTTCTGTGCGCTTGATTTGGGTGTACACCGTTTTTCCATTGACTCCGACCTATGAAACCCTCATGATGGTTTATCCCTTAAGTTGGGTGATCACCATGGCTGGCCTTATTATTCTTTACGTCCGTCTGCTGCGCAGAATCCGCAATCGCAGACAGATGGTTGAAGAAGCGATTTAGGTGACTACCAAACGATCAAGTTTCTCTTGAGTAACTTGGATAACACTAAAATTTGATTGAGTTCACTGAAAGTTTCTAAAGTGAACTAGTTTTGTTGGTTGAAGATTCTTTTTTGCAAAATGTAGAGACGTCTCTAAATCCAACGCATCAACCACATTCCTAGCTAAAAAGGTTGCATATGAAAATCGCGGTTATTGGTATTGGATACGTAGGCTTAAGTAACGCAATCGTTTTAGCTCAACACAATGAAGTGGTGCTGGTTGATGTTATTGAAGAAAAGGTCAACAAGATCAATTTAAAAAAGAGCCCTATTGCTGAACCACTGATAGTGGAATATCTCGAGCACCGCGAGCTTAATCTTTCTGCGACTTTAAATCTCCCATCAGCTTGTATAGAGGCAGACTTTGTTTTGGTTGCAACGCCCACGGATTACAACGATCAAACGAATAGTTTTGATACATCGTCAGTAGAGGATGTTGTCAAAAAAGTTTCAGTCATCGCTCCTCAAGCGACCATTATTATCAAATCCACCATTCCCTTGGGTTTTACAGAAAAATTAATTGCCCAAGGCTATAAAAACATTATTTTTGTACCGGAATTTCTAAGAGAGGGCCGAGCGCTGTATGACAATTTATATCCCTCAAGGCTAGTGATTGGGGACGTGTCTGAAAGGGGTAAGACTTTTGCTCAATTAATGATGCAAGGAGCTATTAAAAAGGATATTCCGGTTTTGTATACCCAACCGACAGAAGCCGAAGCGATTAAATTATTTGCCAATACCTACTTGGCAATGCGGGTTGCATTTTTTAATGAATTGGATAGTTACGCTTGGGAAAATGGGTTGGATAGTCGAAAAATCATAGAGGGAGTCGGACTAGATCCCCGCATTGGCAGCCACTACTGTAATCCGTCGTTTGGTTATGGAGGCTATTGTTTACCGAAAGACACCAAGCAACTGCTCGCTAATTATGAGAATATCCCGCAAGAGTTGATTACCGCCATTGTTCAGTCCAATAAGACCCGAAAGCATTTCGTTGTCTCGGAGATTTTGAAGCTCTCCCCGAAAACTGTCGGAGTGTTTAAATTGGCCATGAAGCGAGGCTCGGACAATTGTCGCTCGTCTGCGATTTTTGACATTATTGATGAACTTCAATCGGCCGGTATAAAAGTTATCGTGTACGATCCTAACTATTATGAAAATACTGCCTTAGATTTTTTAGACTTTGAAAATAGCCTTGAGAAATTTAAAGCGGAGAGTGATCTTATTGTTGCCAATCGTTTTGCCCCTGAATTAAAGGATGTAATATCCAAGGTGCTGACTCGAGATCTTTGCGTCAATGATTAATTTTTAAATGTTTGGCAGTTAAACTATCATGGATAACGATCATTCTCAGTCCGTCATTTTATCGGTGATCTCACCGGTATATAACGGGGCAAAGTATTTAGAGCCGTTTCTACAATCGGTCTTACAGCAGTCATTCCCGCATTTTGAATTGATCATGGTCGATGATGGATCAACTGATTCATCTGTTGAAATTATTAAGAGCTATCAAAAGAAAGATTCACGAATACATTTGATTGGACAAAATCACAAGGGGGCGGGGAGCGCTCGAAATTTTGGTTTATCGCAGGCAAAAGGGCAGCACATAATTTTTTTAGATTCTGATGATTGGTTCAATGATGACTTTTTCAAAACGATGATTGATCGTATCGAAGTAGATCAATCTGACATCGCTGTTTGTGAATTTTTTATCTATAACCAACAAACCGGAGAAACAGAAAAGTCCGTGATTTCGGAGACGGGGAATCAGAAAATTGAAAGGACGAATCTCGTTTTTGATATCTTTGCGCCCAATCCATGGACAAAGCTTTATAGGGTTTCTTTTTTAAAGCGAAATCAACTCTTATTTCAAGAGATCCCGTCATGCAATGATTGGAGTTTCGCCTATACGTCACTGGCTTGCGCGGAAAAAATATCGGTTATTCGGGAGCCTTTGGTTTACTACCGCACCAAAACAAATACTTCGATTTCTTCTCAACGATATAAACGTACAAAAGACATTGTAAGAGCTGTGCTGGACTTAAAAAGGCAGTTGCAGCTCAGGGGACTTTATGGGAGCTTTAAGAATGGATTTGCCAGAAGAAGTGTGAGAGATTTGGCCGGGGAGGCGTTTTCAAAAAGAAGGCTAATGGGCTTTTATATTCTCTCTCGCAATTTATTGATCGTGAATGATATGGCTGTCTATATGGCGTTTATTCAAAAAGTCATTCAGTTTTTAGGGAAACGAGTGAATAAATTAATAGCGCGGTAATTTATATTTCGAGCTCTCCTAAAATGAAGGAGCTCTCAACAAAAATTATGCACATTAGCGTATCGATTTGTATCACAATAAAGGCATTTTAAAAACTCATATATTTCAAATAGATAGACCATCTTCTGATAGATTTGTTAAAAGTCTACTATGTAATTTGTGCAAATCCTACTATGTAATTTGTTAAAGCCAATATTTATGGAACGCTTAAAAAAGAGAGATGAAATTGGTTGCAGAACTAAAGATGAGTGAGCTAACTATTTTTGACTAAATGCATTTTCTTATTATGAAAGTAATTTTCTCTTGATAACTCTAGAACGATCGAATCTTTGTCGCTAAAATCCACCTGTTCAAAACAAAAGGAGCCTCGCAAATGGCCAGCATTGATAAAGTCCTGCAAATGATTCAGGACAATGATGTTAAATTCGTCGATCTTCGCTTTACGGACATGAAAGGTAAGGAGCAGCACGTGAGTATTCCTGCTCGCGCGGTGGATGAAGACTGGTTCGAAGAAGGCCAGCCCTTTGACGGCTCCTCCATGGCAGGCTGGAAAGGTATTGAAGCAAGCGACATGATTTTGATCGCTGATCCTGATAGCGCCCGCTTGGATCCCTTCCGTGAAGAAAGCACCTTGATTTTGACGTGTGACGCAACCGACCCGGCTACAGGTAAAGGTTATAACCGCGATCCGCGCTCAATTGCCAAACGCGCAGAAGCCTACTTGAAGTCAACCGGTATCGGTGACATGGCTTTCTTCGGCCCGGAACCCGAATTTCATATCTTTGATTCCATTGTTTGGGGCACTGACCCGGAACACGCTTTCTTTAAGATTGGTTCGGATGAAGCCGGTTGGGCTTCAAAGATCGATTACGAACAGGGTAATCTCGGTCATCGTCCGGGTCATCAAGGCGGCTACTTCCCCGTGCCTCCGATTGACTCTTTCCAAGACATGCGCTCTGAGATGTGCCTTTTGATGGAACAACAAGGTGTTCCCATTGAAGTGCAGCATCACGAAGTGGGTGCCGGTCAGTGCGAAATCGGTACTCGTTTTAACACGCTCGTGAAGCGCGCTGACTGGACTCAAATCGTGAAGTACACGATTTGGAATGTGGCTGCCGCTTACGGTAAGACCGCAACGTTTATGCCCAAGCCCGTTGTGGGCAGCGCCGGTTCCGGCATGCACGTCCACCAATCTATCTGGAAAGACGGCAAGAACCTTTTTGCCGGCAATGGCTATGCGGGTTTAAGCGACATAGCGCTTTACTACATCGGCGGCATCATTCGCCCTGCGCGCGCTCTAAATGCGATTACCAATCCGTCGACGAACTCTTACAAGCGCCTTGTGCCGGGTTTTGAAGCGCCGGTGAAACTTGCTTATTCGGCGCGTAATCGCTCCGCCTCGATTCGCATTCCGCACGTCTCGGGAGAAAAAGCGCGTCGTGTGGAAGTGCGTTTCCCCGACCCTCTGGCTAATCCCTACCTCGCGTTCTCGGCAATGCTCATGGCAGGTCTTGACGGTATCCAAAATAAGATCGATCCGGGTGACCCGGCAACGAAGAACTTGTATGACCTGCCGCCTGAGGAAAACGCCAAGATTGCCGTCGTGTGTGCCGACTTGCAAGAGGCCGTCGATGCGCTCGATGCCGACCGCGAGTTCTTAAC
>ENA-OOXJ01000503-OOXJ01000503.1-human-gut-metagenome-genome-assembly--contig:-NODE-503-length-33188-cov-2.570217_pt1 | contig 33188 bp, 27 predicted proteins | sample MGYA00241587_ERZ501343 | MGnify/ENA primary metagenome ERZ501343 (study PRJEB25962, sample SAMEA2042918) | human gut metagenome | biome: human gut; feature: human-associated habitat; material: faeces... | reverse complement strand
ATTTCTTCGTCAGACTTACCGATGATTTCGTAGTTCAAAGTCAGACGTGAACGACGTAATTGCGGCAGGATTTCGTCAGCCAAAGTCTTATATACAGAAGAGATGTTCTTGATTTCCTGTTCTCTCTGTTCGGGATCCTGATACATGGAAAGAACACGCAGAATCAGTTCCTTATCCTGGATGTTTGATTTGGAAACCAGTTCCTGGAAACCTTCCCAGTCTTCAACTGTATATTCGGTGTCAATAGTAGCATCTATTTTGGCTTTCTTCAGGTCTCTGCTGATAACTTTGGCAGTATTGTTCTGGCGTTGTTCGGCCAGGCCTTTATTCAGATCCAGACCACCATCGGGTGATGCATAAGCTGAGATTTCGATGTTGCTGATTTTCTTGTTAGCAGCTTCGTCGATGTTCTTCACTTCTTTGCCGAATTCCTTAGCAGTCTTCAGTTCGCTGGCACGGATGTTGGCCTGCTGGATAAGGAACATGATGTTGGCATCGTGTTTTTCCTTAATGATACGTTGGAAAGCATCGTTTCCAGTAGCCGGAGTAGCGCTGCTCAGTGTCTGATTTACCATTTCGGAAGTAGAGATAACACCGTCGGCAATCTTCACAGCCGGGATGTTAACGGTCTTCTTGCCGATAGTAGCTTTGAACTCAAGGTAGAGTTCTGACTTAGCCATTTCGGGTACATAGTCGAAAGAAGTTTTCAGAGTGTAGCTTCCACCCATTTTGTAAGAGATAGCTTGGTCATTGCCTTCTACTTTTTCGCCTTGGAATACGGCAGACTGGCCTTTAGCTTCGCCACCGTTCCACTTCAGGACGGGGGTAACTTCTACCACTGCTTTCTTATTGAAATACTTTTCGGGGAACTTACCGTTAATTGTGGCAGGCACTTTGCCGCCCTTGGCTTCCAAAACTTGTGGAGTTACGGTAAAGTAGTCCGAAGACAATTCACCCATTTTGCCGCTGCACGAAGATATCAATGCAACGAAGCATGCCATTAATAAAGGCAAATACAATTTTTTAGTCATTTTGAGGAATTAATTAATTGTTTGTAATTGAATTTCGTCTATTCTAGATTTGGTTGTTCTTTATTTATAAATGCATTATCACAAAGATATTGATTCTCTTTGCAGGCAATAAAAAGCGGGTTCTGTTTTATTAAATTTTAACGCTTTTATGCTCTTCCCGGTACTTTATGTTGCGTGGATGGTGTTCTATGATTTCGCTACGCAACATATTGCGGTCAATGTGCGTGTAAATTTCTGTTGTCGCTATCGATTCGTGTCCCAGCATACACTGAATGGCGCGCAAGTTGGCGCCTCCCTCAAGCAGGTGAGTGGCAAACGAGTGGCGGAAGGTGTGCGGGCTGATGTTTTTGGTGATGCCTGCCTGCACGGCCAGTTCCTTGATGATGTGGAAAACCATGATACGCGAGATAGGATTGCCACGACGTGCCAGGAAGACGATGTCTTCGGCCCCTTTCTTAATGGGCAGGCGGCTCCGGTCGAGCAGCCAGTACTTTATCTCCTTGATGGCGCGTGGGGAGATGGGCACGAGCCGCTGCTTGCCCCCCTTACCTTCGACCTTGATGAAACCTTCGTCGAAATACAGGTCCGAGAGTTTCAGACCGCACAACTCGGATACACGCAGGCCGCAACTGTAAAGTGTTTCGAGCATGGCGCGGTTACGTTGTCCTTCGTTTTTGCTCAGATCAATGGCGGCAATGATGTTATCAATCTCTTCCACGGTAAGTACTTCGGGAAGTTTGAACCCAATCTTGGGACCTTCCAGCAATTCGCTGGGGTCATCTTTCCGGTAGTCGGCCAGTATCAGAAAATGGAAAAACGACTTGATGCCCGACAGGATGCGCGCTTGCGAGCGTGGATGTATGCCGATGTCGTGCAGACCGGCGGTGAATTGTTGCAGGTGCTCCAGCATGACGTCCGAAAATGTCAGATTTTCACCTTTCAGAAAATGCAGCAGCTTTTGCAAGTCGGTCTGATAGGCGTCGAGGGTGTTGGGCGAAAGCGATTTTTCCAGCTTCAGATATTGCACGTATTGTCTGATAATCAAGGCTTCTTTTTCCTTATTCTCGGTTTTTTCTTCGGTTTTCATTTCTTTTTTCTACCTTTGCAAGCAAGTAATGTCCTTTTAAAGAGGCTGCTTGGGTTCGTGCCGTAGCCTGCCTGGATACACACCGTAGGCTGCCTGGGTACATGCCGCAGGCTGCCTGGTTGCAGCTCTCCCTTTTCTGGAGGCAAAAGTATAAAAAATAGTGTTATGAGAATACTGATTATTAACGGACCGAACATTAATTTGCTGGGCAAGCGTGAGCCTTCCATTTACGGCAGCGTTTCGTTCGACGATTATCTGGAAGAATTGCGCCGGTGCTATCCCGAAGTACAGATAGATTATTACCAGTCGAATGTGGAAGGTTTCCTGATAGACAAGATACAAGAAGCCGGTTTCGGGGTAGATGGAATCATTCTGAATGCAGGTGCCTATACCCATACGTCCATTGCCTTGCAGGATGCTATCCGTGCGGTTCCGGCGCCGGTTATCGAAGTACACATTTCCAATGTGCATACCCGCGAGGAGTTTCGCCACAAGTCCATGATTTCGTGTGCATGTCGCGGGGTCATCTGCGGTTTCGGGCTCGATTCGTACCGGCTGGCACTGGAGGCTTTGAAAAAGCTGAAGGCAGGAAATTGAATTTTCAACTTCCCGTTTCCTATTTTTAATTTTCAAATTCTAATATAATAAGGTAAAAAGATTATGTTATTGAAGCAGACAAAGATTGTAGCTACCGTTTCGGACAAGCGTTGTGATGTGGATTTTATCAAGCAATTGTTTGATGCGGGCATGAATGTGGTGCGTATGAATACCGCCCACTTGGGCCGTGAAGGCGCGGAAATGCTGATTAACAACATCCGTGCAGTGTCCAACCGCATCGGTATCCTCATGGATACCAAAGGTCCCGAAGTACGTACTACAACCGCCGCCGAACCCATTCCCTTTACAACAGGCGAACGTGTCAAGGTGGTGGGCAATCCCGAACAGGAAACCACACACGAGTGTATCTCGGTATCATATCCCAATTTTGTGCACGACCTCACGGTAGGCGGACATATCCTGATTGACGACGGTGATCTGGAAATGGTGGTTGTGGAGAAAACTCCCGATTACCTGTTGTGTGAAGTGCAGAACGAGGCTACCTTGGGCAGCCGCAAGAGCGTCAACGTGCCGGGTGTGCGCATCAACCTGCCGTCGCTCACCGAGAAAGACCGTACCAACATACTCTTTGCCATCGAGAAAGACATCGACTTCATTGCCCACTCGTTCGTGCGCAACAAGCAGGATGTGCTCGATATCAAGGAGATTCTCGACGCACACGGAAGCGACATCAAAATCATTGCCAAGATTGAGAACCAGGAAGGTGTGGACAACATCGACGAGATTCTCGAAGTGGCCGACGGTGTGATGGTGGCCCGTGGTGACCTGGGTATCGAGGTGCCTCAGGAACGTATTCCCGGCATACAACGCGTGCTCATCCGCAAGTGCATCCTGGCCAAGAAGCCGGTGATTGTGGCCACACAGATGCTGCATACGATGATAAACAATCCCCGTCCCACACGTGCCGAGGTGACCGACATTGCCAATGCCATCTATTACCGCACCGACGCGCTGATGTTGAGCGGCGAGACAGCCTACGGAAAGTATCCGGTTGAAGCCGTGAAGACCATGACGAAGATTGCCGCCCAGGCCGAAAAAGACAAGCTGGCCGACAACGATATCCGCATCCCGCTCGATGAGAACAGCAACGATGTGACGGCATTCCTGGCCAAGCAGGCTGTGAAAGCTACGACGAAGCTCAAAATCAGAGCCATCATTACCGACAGTTATAGCGGACGCACCGCCCGCAACCTGGCTGCCTTCCGTGGCAAGTATCCCGTGCTGGCCATCTGCTACAAGGAGAAGACCATGCGCCACTTGGCCCTGTCGTACGGCGTGGAGGCCATCTACATGCCCGAGCTGGCCAACGGACAGGAATATTACTTTGCCGCCTTGCGCCGTCTGCTGAAGGACGGGAAGCTGCAACCTACCGATATGGTGGGCTATCTGAGCAGCGGCAAGGAAGGAACACAGACCTCGTTCCTCGAAATCAACGTGGTGGAAGACGCCTTGAAGCATGCCGGCGAAAGCGTGTTGCCCAACAGCAACCGGTACCTCTAGCAGGAATTGAAAATGGAAAGTTGAGAATGGAAAATCCGGAAGATGCAATGCCGGCACCCGCATTCTCCATTTTCAACTTTCCATTTCTTCCTTTTTAATTTTTCACTTTCCACTTTCAATTTTCCATTTTCTATTTCCCGTGAATCTCGACGAATACATCCTGCAACATATTGACCCCGAAGGCGACTATCTGAGGGCCCTTTACCGCGACACGCACCTCAAGCTGCTCTATCCGCGCATGGCATCGGGCCACTTGCAGGGGCGGCTTCTCAAGATGCTGGTGCGGATGATACGTCCCCGTCAGGTGCTGGAGATTGGCACGTATAGCGGCTATTCGGCCCTCTGCCTGGCCGAAGGACTGCCCCGGGGAGGGATGCTGCACACGTTCGAAATCAATGACGAGCAGGAAGACTTTACCCGCCCCTGGCTGGAGGGGTCGCCTTATGCCGACCGCATCAAGTTCTACATCGGCAACGCGCTGGAGTGTGTGCCACGGCTGGGACTGACCTTCGACCTGGTGTTTATGGACGGTGACAAGCGCCGCTATGTGGACTATTATGAAATGGCCCTGCAACATCTGTCGGACGGGGGATACATTGTGGCCGACAACACCCTGTGGGATGGCCATGTGCTGGAGGAGCATACGCGCGCCTCGGACACGCAGACGCTCGGCGTAAAAGCCTTCAACGACCGGGTGGCGGTCGACGCGCGGGTGGAGAAAGTGATTCTTCCGTTGCGCGACGGACTGACCATTATCCGAAAAAAAACTCCCGAAGATGATTCTACCGAGAATAATGTGTAACTTTGTCGGCATGAAGCCGGAAACGTCTCCGCGGTATCCCCGCAGGAGTGCCTCACAGGCCTTGTCGGCCGGGAGAATTCCTGCCGGATTGCGGGAGCTGCCTTCCCGGGTTGCGGGAACTGCCTTTTCGGAGTGCAAGAGCTGCCTTCCCGGAATGCGGGAGCTGCCTTTTTGAAACGCGGGAGCTGCCTTCCCGAAGTCCGAAAGGGCAGCTTTTGCAAAACGACCCCTCCGGACGCCTGTCCGCAGGCCCGGCAACAGCCAGTGGCGGAGGCTGGTTCCGCCCTCAAGTTCAACCTAAAACAACAAACGTGATTATGGAAACAACCCGTCAGAACAAAATAGCCCGCCTGTTGCAAAAGGAGTTGGGCGACATCTTCCTGTTGCAGGCCAAATCCATGCCGGGCGTACTTGTATCGGTCAGCGCTGTGCGCATCAGTCCCGACTTGAGCGTGGCCCGTGCCTACCTCAGCATCTTCCCTTCGGAGAAAAGCGAGGAGATGGTGAAAAACATCAATGCCAACATGATGTCAATCCGCTACGAGCTGGGCACGCGCGTGCGTCATCAGCTGCGCATCATCCCCGAATTGAAGTTCTTTGTGGACGATTCGCTGGATTATCTGGAGCATATTGATGAACTGCTGAAGCACGAATGAGCCTGTCATTCTACATAGCCCGGCGCTACCTCTTCTCCAAAAAGAAACACAATGCCATCAATATCATCTCGGGGGTATCGGTGTGCGGGGTGGCGTTGGCTACCATGGCGCTGGTGTGCACACTCTCGGTGTTCAACGGATTCCAGGATATGGTGGCGTCGTTCTTTACCGCTTTCGACCCCGAACTGAAGATTACCGTCCGCCAGGGTAAGGTCTTCAACCCTTCGACCGACACCCTGCAACTGGTGCGCGCCCTGCCCGAAGTGGACGTGTGGACCGAGACCATTGAGGAAAATGCCATGATTCAGTACAAAGACCGCCAGGTGATGGCGGTTGTCAAGGGTGTGGACGACAATTTCCAGCAACTTACTTCCATCGACAGCCTGCTCTACGGTGTGGGCAGCTTTATGCTGCACGATGCCGATGTGGACTACGGTCTGCTGGGCATTGAACTGGCCTCCGAGTTGGGCACAGGCATCCAGTTTGTCGACCCGCTCAAGGTCTATGCCCCCAAGCGGGGTGTGCGGGTCAATGTGGCCAACCCTTCGGCCTCGTTCAACAGCGGTTATTTGTTTTCGCCGGGCGCCTTGTTCGTTGTAAACCAGCAGAAGTACGATGCCCGCTATGTGCTCACGTCGATGGCTTTTGCCCGCCGCCTGTTCGACTATGATACCGAAGTGTCGGCCATCGAGCTGAAGCTGAAGCCGGGCACCGACATCGAGCATGCCAAACGCCGCATTGCCCGTATGCTGGGCGATGGTTACCGGGTGCAGGACCGTTACGAACAGCAGGCCGATGTGTTCCGCATCATGGAGATAGAGAAGTTCATTTCCTATTTGTTTCTTACCTTTATTCTGGCCGTGGCTTGCTTCAACGTCATCGGTTCGCTGTCGATGCTCATTCTGGACAAGCGCGACGACGTGGTGACCCTGCGCAATCTGGGGGCCGACAACCGTCTTATTGCCCGCATCTTCATGGCCGAAGGCAGGCTGATATCGATCTTCGGCGCCGTTGGCGGCATTGTGCTGGGGCTGTTGTTGTGTTTTGCCCAGCAGCAGTTCGGGCTTATTTCGCTGGGTAGTGGCGGCAGTTTTGTGGTCGACGCCTACCCGGTGAGCATGCATGTGTGGGACGTGGTGCTGGTGCTTGCCACGGTGGTTGCCGTAGGATTCCTGGCCGTTTGGTATCCGGTGCACTACCTCACGCGGAGGCTGCTGTAAGGTCTCTGCATCCTGTTTCAGGGAAACGGACATGTGATGTCCGAGCGTGTATAACGTAAATTGACGCAGATTCATGAAAGAAATTGCATGGTTGATGTACAATCACCCTCTTCATGAATCTGCGTCAATTCGCGTTTAATTATCCGGTGCTTGCCCGTCGGCCGGGCTTACGGTTATGCTTTCGATTCTGTATCTTCCAGCTTTCTACGGCCTTTCCATGCTAGGATTATGACCCCGACTAGCAGCAGTGCCAGTGCGGCATAGGCAATGCTTTCGGTGACGTGCAGGCTCTTGGGGTCAAAAGTCATTTCTACCACATGCTTGCCTGCCGGGATGTAGAGTGCGCGCAGGATGTAGTTGGCCCGTGCCATCTGTGCGGGCTGCCCGTCGATGCTGATTTGCCAGCCGTCCGGGTAGTAGATTTCCGAGAATACGGCGATGCCATCCTGTGTATTCTCCGTTTCGTAGGTCAGGCGGTTGGGCTGATAACTGGTGAGACGGATGGTTGACAGACTGTCTTTGTAGCCCGTTTCGGCATTGTTCAGTGTTGTTTTGAACCGGTTATCAACTATGGTGGTTTCGGTGGGCTCAATGTTATTCAGGGCATCAATCTCTTCGTTAGCATTGGCTACGTAGCGCACGTTGTTTACAAACCAGGCATTGCCACAGGCATAAGGGTTGAGGATGGGAGCGGTTTCTCCCTGCTTCCCGACGGGAAAGATGAAATACTTCGTATTGAGCATGTTCAGCACGCGGAACTTCGAGGCGTCCACGCTGTCCATCTGGCCGCCGGCGGTGACTATCTCGGCATAGGTAGCCTGCATTTCGGGCATGATGTGGTGATCTATCATTTCCTGATAGCGACGCAACTTGGCAGCATGGTATCCACCCACGCTCTTGTGCCAATAGGCGGTGTTGTTTTCGTTGAAGGTGTTTGAGGCAAAATTCAATACGCGATAATCCAGCGCTTTGTCCTGAAGTATCAGTTCGTCGGCCGGTGTCTTGTTGAAGGTTGTGGTTTGGGTGGACTTGGGCACAAACTGTTCGTCGTTGAGGTAGCGTTTGTTTACTGCCCACATATCTACGAGGCATAACACAGCAATACCGCCCACGGTGAGTGACCTACGCAATTTTCCGGTCGTGTAAAGCCCTATCAACAGCAGGCCGATGACAATGATAATGAAGCTACGCAGGGCGTCAGCCTGTACCAGTGCGGCGCGCATCTCTCCCAGATTGGTGAGGATACCATTCAATTCACTTGAAGGAATCATGCCTCCGTCAACAGCCTGTTGCAGCATCCGTGCTTCTTGCACAGGTACGTAAGAGCCACCGGATATGGGAAGGGCGTACCACAGAGCTACACCTGCCGTCAGAAGCAGGCTGATACCCAAGGCTTTCAGGTTGGCACGCAGTACCGTCGGTTCATCCACAATCTTCTTCAGGGCGAAGACGGCCAGCAAAGGGATAGTGAATTCTGCAATGACAAGGATGGACGATACAGCGCGGAACTTATTGTACATCGGTATGTAATCAATGAAGAAATCGGTGAGCGGCATGAAGTTTTTTCCCCACGACAGCAGGATGGAGAACACAGTGGCGCCAAGTAGCGCCCATTTTATGGGTCCTTTCACAATGAAGCATCCCAGTACGAAGAGAAACAGTACGAAGGCACCTACATACACCGGACCGGCCGTCATGGGCTGGTCGCCGAAGTATTGCGTCAGACTACCGTAAAGACTGCTGTACATGGGATTTGCTTTCGACATAGCTGTTTCGCTTGCCGAGAGAGGCGATGAGGCTCCGCCCTTGAAGTTGGGTATGAGCAGTGTCCATGTCTCGCCGATGCCATAGCTCCATTGCGTGATGTAGTCGCGGTCGAGTCCGCTGCTGGTCTGCTTGGCTGCATCGCCTGTCTGTACCAGTTCGCTTTTACCGCGCATGGTTTCCTTGCTGTATGTATAGGTGTGATATAGGTTCGAGAGATTGGCCGCTACACCGATGAGGGCTGCTACTACCAGTACGGCGCTTGCACGGAAAAATTGCGGGAGTGTCTTATTACGCCGCGCCTGTTCAAAGTATGCTATCACAAAAAACAGGATGACAAACAGGAAATAGTAAGACATCTGCACGTGGTTGGACATGATTTGTAAGGCAATGGCTACTGCCGTCAGCAGTCCGCCTGCCATAAGTTTTCCCCGGTAGGCCAGCACGATACCCGCCAGAGTGAGGGGAACATAAGCCAAGGTGATGAATTTCCAGATGTGCCCGGCCGATATCAGGATGAAGAAGTAGGATGAGAAGGCCCACATCAGTCCGCCTATGCCGGCCAGCCATGCCGGGATGCCGAAAGCGCGTAGCAGGATGTAGAAGCCCAGCAACATGATGAACGTCAGTCCCACATAGCTCGGCAGAAAAAGCTGATAGACGTTTTGTACCCACTTCAAGGGAGTTACCGAGTCGTAGGAAGGAGCTATCTGGTAGGTAGGCATACCACCGAAGATGGAGTTGGTCCAGCGGGTACGTTCACCGGTCTGCTCGTAATATTCAATGGCTTCCTGTCCGGCACCTGCCCCTGCAGCCGTGTCGTGTTGGAACAGGATACGGCCTTCAATGTCAGCCGGGAAGAAGTAAGCAAACGAAAGCAAGGCGAAGAGTGCCACCGCTATCACATCGGGGAGTATTTTCTTCAGTGTCATAAGTTCTTTGGTTTTGATAATCTGCGCAAATATAGCGCATCCCTCTGTATTTTCCATAAATCGGAAGGGGCTATTTCGGGGGAATGTCGTACATTTGCCACCGTTAAAAGCAGAATTACATGAAGATAGGCATCATTAGCGCAATGAGTAGCGAGCACCGCCAATTGGCAGGCCGTTTGCAACAGGCAATGGAGAGTGGCGAAGGATGTTTTCGCTATGTGGAAGGTAAGTTGGGAGTAAACGACGTGGTCTTGACCCAATGTGGCATTGGCAAGGTGAATGCCGCCATAGGTACGGCCGAACTGATAGGCCGTTATCGTCCCCAGTGTATCATCAGCACCGGTGTGGCAGGAGGCATTGACACGGTATTACGCGTAGGCGATGTAGTGGCGAGCAACCGGTTGGTGTATCACGATGTGTATTGCGGCAACGACGGTACGGAATACGGGCAGATCCAGGGTATGCCTCTTTATTATGAGGCCGATGCCTCTCTGTTGGGACATGCCTTGCAGCTGAACGAATCGGGTAATCTGGAAAGCCGTATACACGGTGGGCTGATTTGCACGGGCGACCGTTTTGTGGAGGATGCCGCCGAGCTGGCCGCCATCAAGCAGCATTTTCCCGAAGGAATGGCCGTAGACATGGAGTCGGCCGCCATTGCTCAGACGTGTTTCATTTACGGAATACCTTTCCTGAGCTTTCGTATTATCAGCGATACGCCGGGAGCGCACGACGACAATTTTGCTCAGTATAAGGACTTTTGGGCCACGATGGCCGAACGATCGTTCCGTACCACGTGGGCATTTTTGTCGGGCATACAATAATTTCATAATCTGAAAACTCATCAATTCATTTAAGAATCCCAATAGCATATGAAAAAGATTCCAAGTTTTACCATTGATCACATCCGCTTGTTGCGTGGCATCTATGTATCGCGTAAAGATGAAGTGAACGGTGAAGTGATCACCACTTTCGATATCCGTATGAAGGAACCCAATCGCGAACCGGCATTGGGGCAGGGTGCCCTGCACACCATTGAGCATTTGGCCGCCACTTACCTGCGCAACGAACCGCACTGGCAGGACAAGATAATATATTGGGGCCCCATGGGGTGTCTCACCGGTAATTACCTGTTGATGAAAGGTGATCTGATGCCCGAAGATATCGTTTCTTTGATGCAGGATACTTTCCGTTTTGTTGCAGAATATGAAGGCGAGGTGCCCGGTGCTGCTCCCCAGGATTGCGGCAACTATCTGTTGCACGATCTGCCTATGGCCAAATGGGAAGCTGCCAAGTACCTGCACGAGGTTCTGGAATGCATGACCCTTTCCAACATGCGTTATCCTGAAAAAGAATAACGCCGCACCATTTTGTAAAGAGAATGAAATACATTTGCCGTTTCCAATGTCTGTATAGGTTAATCTGTGTTAAGTTCTAAGACATTATCTTGTTTATATTGTTAGAAAAACAGTATATTTAAGTGACGAATAGAAACAACCGTTAAACCTTTTATTTAAAATTATTATGGATGCACAGACTATTGGAGCTAACGCAGGCATTGTATGGCGTTTGCTGGATGATAACAAAAGATGGGAATACCAGGAGCTGAAAAAGGCTTCCGGTTTGTCCGACAGAGATTTGAATGCTGCCATTGGATGGTTGGCACGTGAGAACAAGGTACAGTTTGAAACTGATAAGGTGGGACAAAAGGAATACCTGTTCCTGGAGTTGAACCTGTATATCGGTTAATGACATATTAAAGAAGCAGAAAATGCCGTTACAAGTCTTTGTAACGGCATTTTTTATATCTGTACAGAGGTACTTTTCAGATGATTACGATGCCCTGCTCCTGGCAAAGTTTCAGCCCCAGGTCTTTCAGTTTGAATTTCTGTATTTTTCCACTTCCAGTCATGGGAAATTCCTTGACAAAGAAAATGTATTTCGGAATCTTGTAGCGAGAAATTTTGCCTATGCAGAAGTCGCGTACATCCGATTCCTGCATGTCTACCCCTTCGTGCAGAATGATGAAGGCACCTACGGCCTCGCCGTATTTTTTGGACGGGATACCTGCTACCTGAACGTCTTTCACGCCCGGAAGCTGGTAGAGGAATTCCTCGATTTCACGCGGGTAGATGTTTTCACCGCCGCGGATAATCATGTCTTTGATGCGTCCCGTAATACGGTAGTTCCCGTCGGCATCCTTCACGCCCAAGTCGCCCGAGTGCAGGAAACCGTCTTTGTCGATAACCTCTGCCGTAGCTTCGGGGTTTTTGTAATATCCTTTCATGGTGTTGTAACCACGGTTACACATTTCGCCCTGTACACCGGTGGGACATTCCAATCCTGTTTCGGGGTCGATAACCTTTACTTCGGTATATTCAAAGTCGCGTCCTACGGTGTTGCACCGTACGTCAAACGGGTCGTCTATGCGGGTGGCTGTCATACCGGGCGAAGCTTCGGTGAGTCCGTATACGCTGGTCACCTTCATGTACATTTTCTCTTCTACCTGTTTCATCAGTTCTACCGGGCAGAGCGAGCCGGCCATGATACCGGTGCGCAGGCTGCTCATATCGAACATGTCGAACATGGGGTGATGCAGCTCGGCGATGAACATGGTGGGCACACCATAGAGGGCCGTACAGCGTTCCTTGTGTATGGAGGCAAGCACTACCAGCGGATCAAAGCGTTCCACCATCACTTCGGTGCATCCGTGTGTCAGGCAGTTCATGGTAGCCAATACTACGCCAAAGCAATGGAACAGAGGTACGCACACACACAATTTGTCGTCGGCGGTGAACTTCATGTGCTCGCCCGTCAGGAAACCGTTGTTCGTTATGTTGTAGTGAGTCAGCATCACACCTTTCGGGAATCCGGTGGTACCGCTGGTATATTGCATGTTCACCACATCGTGGCACGACACTTGTGCCTTGAGTTTGTCCAGGCAATCATCGTCCACATTGTTGCCCAACAACAGAAGTTCGGCGGTGTTGTACATGCCGCGGTGTTTTTCCTGTCCCACATATACCACGTTTTTCATATAGGGGAAGCGTTCGCTCTTCAGGTGTCCGCGTTCACAGGTTTTCAGCTCGGGCAACATGGTGTAGGTCATCTGCACGAAGTCGCTGTCTTTTTCTCCGTTTACGATGCACAGGGTGTGCATGTCCGAATTCTGGCACAGGTATTCCAGTTCAGCCTGTTTGTAGTTGGTGTTTACGGTAACATATACCGCTCCGATTTTGGCGCAGGCATACAGCAGGGTGAGCCAGTCGGGCACGTTAGCGGCCCAGATGCCCACATGGGTTCCACGTCCAACACCGATGGATATCAGCCCTTTGGCCATGTCGTCCACACGTTTGTTGAACTGGCTCCAGGTGAACCGTAGGTTGCGGTCGGAGTAAACGATGTATTCTTTATCGGGAGTAGTCTTGGCCCAATGTTCCAGCCATTGGCCCAGGGTGCGTTCGTATAGCATGATGGGAAAATTGAAAGTTGAAAATTGAAAATTGAAAGTGGAAAGTTGAAAATTGCCATACGGCACTGGCAGTGCAACCCAATTTTCAGCTTTCCACTTTCAACTGTTTAAACAGGAGTGTAGATTACTGCCAGTATCTTGGCGGCTTGTCCTTGATAGGCATGTACGTGGTGAGGTACGATGGAGTCGTAGTAGATGCTGTCGCCCTCTTCCAGCAGGTAGGTGTTTTTGCCGTAGCTTATTTCCATCGTTCCTTCCATGACCATGATAAATTCTTCGCCTTCGTGCGAGGACAGTACAAAGTCGGTATCGTCGGTCGGTGCCACGTCAATGATGAAAGGCTCCATGTGGCGGTCGGCTTTCGATTTTGACAATGAGTGATATTCCATGTGCTTGCGGCTCTGAATGGCGTTGTTCGAGAAGCTGATGGTGTCGCTGGCTTCCGATTTGCGGCAGATGGCCGGTCCGGTTTCGTCCTGGTCATCGAGGAAGGTGCCCAAGCGCACTCCCAGTACACGGGCTATCTTGATGAGTGGTGCCAGCGAAGGCAGGTCGATGTTGTTTTCAATGCGTTCCACTTGCTCAATAGCCAGTCCCGAGCGTTGTGCCAGTTCTTCGCGGCTGATGGCCTGGCTTTCACGGAGCGATTTTATTTTTTCGCCTACAATCTTGCTTGTGTCCATAGTTTGAATGTTTTTCTTGTTTAAATGGTAGAGATTAGGATTGTAATAAACGCAAATGTAAGATATTCTTTTGCACTTTGCAACGATTTGTCGGGAAAAAGTGGGCGATCCGATAGGGTAGGGATGTGACTTACGTTTCAGCATGCGGATGCATCCCTGCGCAGGCACGCTGGGTAAGGGATGCAGGCACGCTGGGTAGAGGGTGTAGGCACGCTGGGTAAAGGGCGTAGGCACGCTGGGTAAAGGGCGTAGGCAGGATGCTTGGACCGATGTAGCTACAAGCGTTTCAGGTCGTCTTCGGCTGCATGTTTGCCTTTGTATGCCTTGCCTGCGGCATTGAACCGGTAGTTGAGGCTAAAGACCACACTACGCGAGTCGGGGTTGGTGTGGCGGGTGTAGGTGAGCCGCGGACCAAAGAGCATGAACTTGCTGTAACGTGAGTTCCACAGGTCGGTGGCTTGCAGACCCAGGGTGAGGCGTTTTTGCAGGAAAGTTTTTCGGAGGCCGGCATCTACACCCCAATAGCTGCCTTGTAACTGGGCGCCGAAGTTGCCCTCGCTTTGATAGTCGGCATCGACCGACAGTATCCATTCGTGCGGCAGGCTGAGCGTGTTCCGGCAGACAAGGTAGATGCTGCCCCGGTTCATTTGCCGGCTGACGCCCTGGTTGACGACGGTAAAAAAGGGCTGTGTAAACAGGATGCCCAGGCTGGGCCGCCAGAGACCGATGGCGGGCGAGAGGTGAAGCGAGGCGTTGAGGTATTGCATCTGTTTGTGGTTGGCGGTGGTGAAGATGACGGCATCGGGGTTGCCTTCGTAGTCTTTGGTCATAAAGGCGATAGGGTTGCGGCGGTATTGGTAGTACAGATTGAACTGTATCCATTTGTAGAGGGTGCTGAATTGCAGGTCGTGGTGGGTCTCGGGCAGCAGGTCGGGGTTGCCGCCTTCGTATACAAAGCGGTTGTTGTAGCTCAGGGTGCTGCGCAACTGGAAGAAGCTGGGCCGGTTGGTCTTTACCGTGTAAGAGAGGTTGGCTTGTGCCCGTCCCAGTGGGAAGTCGAGACTTAGGTTGGGGCACCAGTCGTTGTATGTGCGGCTTTGTGCGGCGACATATTGCCCGTCTTCCCAGTAGCGGAAGGCGGCATGCTCAAAGCGCAGTCCGGCCAGCAGGCTTACGCTGCCCAGCGTATGCGTATATTCGGCAAAGGCGGCTGCCTTGTTTTCGTGGATGCGGCTGTCGGTGTCGGGCAACAGGTTCTGTACGTTCAGAAAGAAATCTTTGCGGCGGATAAAGGTATAGTCGCCACCTGCTTTCAGCGTGGCGTTTTTACCCAGCGGGTGGGACAAGACCAGTTTGGAGGCATACAGGCGGCTGTTGGAACGGTTGTAGGAACTGATGTCGCGGTCGGCTTCCTGCTCGTTGTCTTCGTGGGCTTCCTGGTGGTCGTAGTTCTGGCTGTGCAGCAGGTCGGCGGTGAGGTTTATTTGCAATTTGCCGACGGTGCCGGTGTAGTAGGCATTGACCTGGTGGGCAGTGCTTTGCTGAAGGTTTTCGCTGACATAATCTGTCCGGTCGGTTGGCAGGTCGTCGGCCAGGGCGCTGTATTGCGAGTGTATGTCGATGTAGAAACCGGGGGTACGGTGGTATTCGTAAGACATGCCCAGGCTGTGCTTGGGGTTGAAATCGTAGCTGAGGCTGGTACTTCCGCCTGCCATGAGGCCGTGATGCTTCATAGCCGAGTGGCTGTTGATGTCCCACTGCACCGATGAGGGTATCTGGTAGCGTACGTCTTGTGTGCGTTGCGATTGCTGGAAATTGGTGTATGCCATGCCCAGTACCGACAGGCCATCTTTCTGATAGTTGAGGCTGACTTGTTCGAGGTGACTGGTGCGCCTTCGCTGGTTGAGGCTTGTACGGAGGCTTCCGCCAAAACCGTTTCGCTTGTTGCGCACGGTGCGGATGCGAATCACGGCCTTGACGTCGGTGCCGTATTCGGCACCCGGATTGGTGATGAGTTCCACCTTTTCGATGTCGGCGGCCGAGAGGCGTTCCAGTTCGGAGAGGTCCTGTAACAGGCGGTTGTCAATGTACACAATGGGACTTCCCTTACCGAACACGGTATATGTATCGTCGGATACGTGCAGGCCGGGAATGTGTTTCAGCACGTCGTTGGCGTTGTTGAGGCTGGCCAGCAGGGAATGTTGTACGCTGGTTTCCAGTGTGCCACCTTTCAGGCGGTAGACGGGACGGCGGGCGGTGACTACGGCCTCGCCCAGTTGTACGGATGAGGCTTTCAGTACGTAGGTTTCCGGTGTATCGTTCTCGACAGTGCGGTAAAGCGTTTCGTAGCCGATACACGAAATTTGTACCAGCCATTTGCCAGAAGGGGTAGCGGGGATAATTTCAAAAGTGCCGTCGGCGCGGCTGCAAGTTCCTTGTACGAAGGTTGAATCGGTAGTGAGCAGGGCAATGTTGGCCAGCTCCACAGGTTGGCGGTTCTCGTCGGTAATGCGTCCGCTTATACGGTTGTTTTGGGCGTGCAGGGTTGCGATTCCGGTAGTGAGCAGGGCGATAAACAGGGTAATGACGGTTTTCATGTTTCAGTGGTTTTGTTTTGCCGCCGAAGGTAGATACAGGTTGCAAAACACGCTGAAACATTTGTCTGATAACTGTCTGACAATCGTCTGACATTTGTCTGACAGTGCTGTAAATGTGTGGATTAGAAACGGTATCCCAGGCTTACTGATACTGAATGCATGAGCTTGTGCTTCGGCAAACCCAGCTTCTGTCCTTCGATAACGATGTGACGGCTTCCGCCATAAAGGTCGAAGTCGGAGCAGGTATATCCGGCCGAAAAGAGGAAACCGCCGTCTGTTTCCAGTGTGAGGGCTGTACGCAGGTGATAGTACACGGTGCGGGCGCCTTCGTTTGTCACCTGTTCACGGCGCAGGGCTGTCCATGTGCCCGGGCGATTGGGGAAGTAGTCGATGCTGAACTGCCGGTTGGCTGGCAATGGAAGTGTAAGTCCCGGTGACAGGGTGAGGTAGAGGGCATAGTCCTTGTCGCGTCCTATCCATAGTTTCGGTGTGTTGAACTGGAGATTGGGGCGCAGGGCAAAGAAATAACTGGTAGCATGGCTGGTGGCGTTGCTCCAGCGGAATTGTTTGTCTATCGAGGTACCGCCTATGCTTTCATTATGATAGGGTTGGGTAAACAGCATTCCCAGTCCCACACCGGCGTAGTGTATGGGCAGGAAGGTGACGGAAGGTTCTATCTCCCAAGCGTCGTAATTGTTCAGTGAACCTGCCAGCTCTACTTTCCAGAGCGGACGTTTTTCCGGATCCTGGGCAAATAGAGACAGGCAGGTGCTGAAGAAGAGTAGAAAGAGAGTATAGTTTTTCATTTCGGGTATCGTCAATCGTTTTTCGGTTGTGCTTCCGGTTCCAGTTCGATGTTCACAATGGGATTTTCCCATTTGAACATTTTGCTTGTGCCAAGGTCAACCAGAAATCCGGGCCAGAAGAGTATGTTCCACAGGCTGGCGGCGTTGAACGATGTCTCGAGCATAAACGGGGTGTTTTGAAAGCCTTCCTTACGGGCGATGAACTGTTTGTCTTCACGGCGTTTTTTCAGTCGGGCAGTTGCCATGTTGTCCTGTTTCACTTCGGCTATCTTGACATTGGTGGCGGCATCGTATATTTTGGTACCGTCAGGAGCCATGAAAGTGATAGTCTGCTTGGAGCTGGTAAACACCGTGCAGCAGGATGATAGGAACATGCCGGAGAAAATCGTCAGCAGGCAAATAGTCGATGTAAAGTTTTTAGTCATAGTTTGTTGTTTTTGTGGTCGCAAAGTTAGTCCGAGAGGTAGTGACAAACCAAAAAAAACGATGTACATCAACAATACATAGCATGCTGAAAACCAGCATCTATTGATTCTTATTGATGTACATCGTGCTTTGCTTGGTGAGGTTATTCCTCTGTTTCCATTTGCCCGTTGAACGAAATGGCTTGCCGGCGGTTGGGCAATACGTGTATGTGGGTACTCCCGTCGCTGAATACGGTGAGGCTGTAAGTGTAAGTATCCTCCTCGTTGGAGGTGGTGATTTTTATTTCTTTGCGGCCGCGTTTGCCTTCTTTCATTTCGTACGTGCTGATAGGAGCATCAAAGTTGAGGGCTTTCCCGCCACCATAGGGCACATTGTAGGCTTCGCCTGCATAGGGCAGGTAAGAGAAAAGCGAGTCGTTGCGCACGGTCAGCGAGTAGCTGGTAGTCAGCGGACGGCTTCGTCCTTTCAACGGATTCATGTAGTCTACGCGAATACGGTAGTTGCGGGCGTCGAGTGCTTGGGTTACGGCCTGCTCGGTGCGGGCTTTGCGGGATTGCTTGTCGGTTGGCTGTTGTGCATGTCCGATTATCGGCATGCAGACCAGAAACATGAGCGTGATAAAAGATTTCATACGGGTTGAAGGTTTAGTGTTCTTTATTATGTCATTCATTGATTTCCAGTCCATAGGCGCGGCCCCGGTCGGTAGTTATGCGCAGGTTGCTGTTGTTTTCGATAATGGGCTTTAGCCGGCGTATAAGGGTGTAGAGGGTTTCGTCGGCATTTTCCTTGCCCGGCCAGAGTGCCTGGCAGATGTCGGGGCGTGTCAGCTGGTGCGAAGGGCTGAGGTAGAACATCTCCATCAGGGCATATTGCATGGGAGTGAGATGTAACTTTTCGTGTTGCGGGTTGTAGAAGCAATTTTCATGGCGCGACAGGGACAGGTTGCCGTAAACCACGAGGTTGTCATCCGCTGTACGGCGTGGGTTCTTCCGGCTTTTTCTGTGGAGCATCAAGCATGACACCCCTCCCCATAACAAGGCCGATAATAAGAGCAGACCCGGAAGTGTGAGGTCGGATAATGCCAGTACGTCGGCAGCCGAACAGCGGGCGTATCCGCGGAACGACAGGGTAAGTCCCGAACTTTCGGCGGCATCCGATAGCCACATGAGGGTATCGCTGGCTATGCAATCGTGCGGTATGTAGTCGAGGGTGTTCTTGTCGCCCTTTTTCAGGATGTGTAGGGAGAGTTGCGATTTGCCTTTCAGTTGCGGGATGGAAAGAGCTTCGGTAAAGGCCCGGTTACCGCTATTGACTGCTATGGGAGCATGTAGCGTTTGTTGCAGCCTGGTATAGGTTTGAATGCTGTCGGTACTTAGCCAGAGCGATTGGTTTTGCAATACGGAGAGGCGCAGGGCTTGGTTGAGGTCGGCTACAATGCGGCTTTCGGCCTGCGAATAGCTACGGATGCCCAATGTGACGGAAGCAGCTATCAGTAGCAGGGTGACATACAGGGCACGGTTGGGTGTCATGGCAATCGGGTTTATGAATGGTTTTACAACGACCAAAGTTAATGAATCGGTGCGGAATTGCCAAGTGTGCCGGTGGGCTATTTTCGGTGAGTTTTTATAAAAGTAAAGAGGGAGGGGACCGTTGGGAATGTGGTACGGCCCCCTCCCTCAAGTCATGAAGAGAGGTTTAGGGATAGGTTGTTATGTCTTTTATTTGAGTTGTATATCTTTGGTATCAAAATAGCTGACAACCATTTCACCTTGTGCCGTGCGGTCGTTCTGGGCCGTGGGCTGCTGGATGATGCGTCGCAAAGTCAGTTTGTATTTACCTTTTTCAGTAGGCAATTCATCGAAAACAAATCCTTTGCCGTCTTCGGTCATCTTACCAGCTACCATAACGTACGATTTAGACTTTTCGTTCAGTTCCAAAGATACTTCTATGTTCTCTTTTTCTCCTCGTGCAGCTCCTTTCCATACTACGGGCTTGCCTTTTTCGATAGTGGTCAGTTCGGTTGGCAGCGCTATGTAAGCTCCGTTGTCTTTCTTGATGGTATTTTCCAACGTAGTGGATTTATCGCGTACGAAGCTGAATTTCACTTCGTTGGTATTTTTTTCCAACTGGGAAGAATAGCTGTATTCTACCAGGTGATAACTGTTCAGTTCGTTGTATTGCATGTTTTTGCCATTGGCAAAGATCTTCTGCTCACCGGTCAGTTTAATGGGCTTGAATATACGGACTTTGTCTTTAGAAAAGCCGGCGTAAGCATAGGTTTCGCCATTGGCGGCAAAGGCAACCATGTAGCGTTGCGACACGGCGGCATCGCCCAATTTATCGGAATCTTCCTGCGTGCATGCAGTGAAAGTGGTGGCACATAATGCGGTCATAGCTAAAAGGCAGATATAAAGCCCTTTCTTGAAAAATACATTCTTCATAATTTCTTTTTTAGTTTAGTTAATCAAATCGTACAAATAGTTATTGGGAGATAACGAAAGGAGAATTGATACAGCCCCAGCTGATTGGGAAGTTAAATCTATTAAAGCGTTTTGTTACTGGTTTTGTTTTAGAAGAGGTTGCATCGCCTCTCCTGTCGTTTCTTCCATGTCTAAAGATTACACGTGTAGTTTAGCTTAGTTTTTCGGCTGCAAAGTTAGGGGTGTCGTACGGATTGTACAAGAATTTATGATGTACAAGATTTTTGGCTAAGTCGTTGTATATTAGTATGTATTCTGATTTACCCGATGTACATTGCCTGTTTCCCGGTTGAAAAAGCGGGGATGAACAGGCTGTTTCGGGAGCTTGACATGTCTTTTCAGAATGCGGCAATAAACTCGTCGAAACTTACATCGGTTATCTGCATTTTCTCTTTCAGGCGCATTTTCTTGCGCGAAATGCTACCCTTGGCTATGTGGTAGATTTCGGCCAGTAAGGCAAGGGGAAGTTCCATCTTGACAAGACAACAAAAGAGCCGTTCGTCTTCGGTGAGTTGCGGATAACTGGCTTTGAGCCGTTCGGTGAAGCGGTCGAAGCAGGCATTGGTGTTTTGCACGATGATGTCGCATTCTTCCTGGTTGAGGTGCAGGGCACCTTGCGAGTTCCGCTTGCTCATGAGCATGGGGAGCGTAATGGCATTGAGTTGCTTGTAATAGCAGACGGTTCGGTTAAGTCCTTCGATTTCCTGTTGCTTTCGTTTTTCTTGTTCGCGCACCAGAGCTATTTCTACCTCCATCTTTTGTAGCTTTTCGGCTTGTAGTTGGAGGATGAGTTGCTTTTTGTGTTGCTTGGTCTTGTAGAAAATGTAGTATAGAACGGCCAGCAGGAGGAGAGCCAACAGCACGATACGGTATAGCATTACTTCATTCCGGGTCTTTTCGGCTTCGGCTTTTTCGGCCCGCTCGCGTTGTAGCTTGTATTCCTGCAATCCGTGTATCTTGTCCAGAATATCTTCCTTACGGTCGGTAGCAAGCGATTCTCTCAGGCTGACGTATTGCTTGAGGTGGGCTAGTGCCTGTTCCGGTTGTTGGTTCATTTCCTCCAGATTGGAAAGTCCCTTGTAGGCTTCAGCTTTCTTGGGTAGGGGAAGTTGGTCGATGGATTGGGCCAGCAGTTGTTGGGCTGAATCCTTGATACCGGCTTGTAGGAATATCTGTCCTTTTTGTAACAGAAGTTGGGGAAGTGCTTCGGGTGAAGTATTGTGGGCAATAGACCGGCGTATGTAGAGCAGGGCGCTGTCTGTTTCCCGGCGCATCTGGTGCAGTCGGCTTATCTCCTGTTCGTAAACGGACGTCATGGCAGGGTTGTGCTTGTACGACAAGGCTTTTTGCAGGTATTCTTTGGCGGTGGCAAAATCTCGGCGTTCTATTTTGGCCAAAGCTTTTTGGTAATATGCTTCGGTCAGCAGGCTGTCAGCCTGCTGCGCCTGGGCTATCTGGAAAGCCTTGTCCAGATAGAGGTCTTCTTCGTGGCGTTGTATCTTGAAGCGGTTTATTTTGGCCTGCTCAATGTAGATACGGAACAGCAATGCCGGATTTCCTTCGGCATATTCTTCGGCCAGCAGGTAGTAATCGCTGGCACTCAGCAGGTAATAGTTGTCGTGAAGTGCCTTGCCTTGCCGGTAGTAATAAGGGGCGAGATCCTTGCCTTTTTTCCCGTGCAGGGGGCGGTAGACGGGATAGGGCAATATGGTATCGGTCGTCGGATACTGGTTGGACGGTGTGGTATTTTGCTGGCATGCCGTAAGAAACGTGATAGAGGCAATCAGAACGGCGATGAGCGTTGTGCTAGTCAAGGTGCAGGTTGTCTTTTTCATCTGTTTTTGCAAAGGTGTATAATTTGAGATAACAACTTGTATGGGCAAATTGTTCTCTCGTATTGCATAAAAGATGAATTTTTTTTCGGGAAGGAAGCCGGGAAGGCTTTCCCTCGGCGAATCAGGGCCTTTTTCTCGGCGTGGAAGAGCCTTTTCCTCGGCGAGGGATTATGTTAGCCTCGGCATGTCTTTGGATGTTCCGGCTTATGGCCGTAGTGTCTGGCATTTATCGGCGCAACCAGGTGTCTTGCAGGGTACGGGTAGACGACGCCAGTGTGTAGCTGATGACGTAGCAATGTCCCGGCTCCATGGTATTTCCTTCGGTGTTACCGTATGTTTTTTCTTCAGTGCTGAAGGTTTCGTTGTCGGTATTGGTGGCGGTCAGTTGATAGGTGAAGGTCATGCCTTCGGTGTAATCGAGATAAACCGTTTCATCGGGGCCCAATGTGGTAGCTTCCGAAGTTACGGTACTGGCTTTCACGGTCAGCGTAGGGTTGGTAAACAAACCTGCCAGGTCGTCACCGAAAGGCGCAAGCTTGATAGCGACGTTAATCATGGGAACTTGTAGTGTCACGTATCTTACCTTTTCCGCCTCGATGGTGAAGTCTTGCTCGGCATAATAGCGGGGAGCGTTGCTGCCCGGTGTGAGGTAGGCTTCATTGTAGGCCTTGAGGGTATAGTTACCGGCAGCCAGTTCCAGTTTTCCTCCCGAGAATTGGCCGGGATTGTAACTAAGGTTGACGTCCGCCTCGTTGGTTATCTCGATGTACAGGTCTGCTTCCACCACGCGGGTTACGATGGTTTCGTTGGTGTTACCCAGGGTAAGGTCGTCCAGTTGGAGGTAGCCGGTACCCTCCCCGGGTAGGGGGGATTCCTGCTGGCAACTCACCAGCAGGAGGAGGCTGAATAGGAGGTATAGGGCTTGTTTCATAAGTCGTTATTTATTTGTCGTAGATGAGGGAGATGTCGTCGATGGTGAGGATACTACCAACATGAGGCTCTTCATATGAGAATTGTTGTTCATCTCTCCACAAAACGTATGTGTTTTTAAACCATTCAAAAGGCATGTTTTCCCCTTCATTAATGGTGGATTGGAATATAATATAAATGTATTTACAGATAGGATAAGTTTGCTGATCATTGTAATTAAGCTCTATTTCTACTTCCTCGTAGTTATTCTTTTGTATTGAAGATTGGAAGTTTTGTTGGACAATGATGTTCTTATTTTCATCCCATAATTCGATATGAGCTTGCCATGTATCATTCGTGTATGGGATATATTTATACCAGAATTTCATAGCAGTAGGTCTGGTATTAAATTCTTTGCCATTTGTTTTAGTATAGGAATAGCTTGTTGCGCTTACTCCTGTACTACATTCAAAGTCTCCTGTAAATAAAATTCCAGCTACTCTGTTTCTATTGTCAATACTGGCATCTGTGAACCATGTTTCTGTTGTATTACCTGCACCAGATGCTGTGTTTCTTATTTCTGCTGCTTTTCCACCATTTCTTCCTGGAACATATGACACGGCAGGAAAGCAATTGTATGGGTAACCGAAAGTTCCTTGTCGATAGCGTGTTGTATAGTCGTTGTTGGTGCTCCAATAATTGCTATTGTTTTCAAGATATGGATAGTAGCTGTATACATCATGGCTAAAAGGACCATTGTAATGCCATTCTTCCATTCCCGAATTGGGCAGCTGTACCGGCGTTTCCAATGTGGCTTCTGCTTCGGTTGAAGGAATAGTGCCCCGGTATAGGGCTCGTACGCGATAAGTTTTTTGTTCTATGTTTTCTGCGGAGGCATTGAATTGTTGGGTACGTCCTTTCACAGTCTCCCGTGTAGCACATTCAACCCATTCAGTACCATTATAGTATTGGTATATTAAATTATTTTTTAAGGTTTCGATATTGCCTGTCGTCGCAGTGATTTCGTCAATGGTGAATTCTCTTGACCAGCAATTGTTGGCATTTACAGATACACTGAATTCCGGTTTTATGGTTTTAATTTCATACGTAGCCGGTTCCTCACTACTCCAGCGGTCGTTAGCCTTGACACGCAGGTTAATAGTATTTGTGGCATCAGCTCCTCCGGCTAATGTCTGGAGACTGCTGGTCATTGCCGTAAAATCAAATTGTCCGCCATTTGTTCCATCCAGACTGGGTAAGATGATAGAAGCGGCGTTAAATAGGGCACGGTCTTCCTCGGACAATTGGCTTAGCAGGAATGTTTTTCCGTTAAGAGCCTGGAACTTTTCCTGAGGATCTTGGAAGTTGAAAGAAAATTCTACGTCCTGTATGGCAAGCGAACCGGTAAACTTTAATTGAGCCGGAATGGCAGTGGCTGTTTCCGTGTAAGTCAAGCTGGTTTGTCCGTCTTCAAAACCTGTTATTTTGGGTTTTGGCAACCAATCTACCGGTATCGTTTCCGAGATAGTGACATTCTCTACCTCTACTTTTTCTACGGTGAGAATAATGCCCGAAGTAGTCGGTTTTACCGACAACGTCAGCTTGCAATGCTTGGCTGCGGCAAAGGTAGCAGGATCTGTCAGCTTTTCGTCTTCCAATAGCATGGATACTTCCTGTCCGTTATCTTTCAGGGTACCAATGAATTGGAAGGTAGGAAGGCTTCCTGCCTGATAATAGGCACTTTTTGTACTTTGTTCCTTTCCGATGGATACATATTGTTGGCTAACCGTAATTTTTACGGCATATGAGGAAAATAATTCATCGAACTTTTCGGAATTGTTGTACACCACGCTGGCCAAAGCATTGGCAACTTTGCATGTAAGCGATACGGGGGTAGCAGGTCCTTCGGTCACTTCCACACCGCTCTGCTCGCCTTTATAGTAGGGAGCGTCCAGTGCCAGTACGGGATTGTTGCCACAGGTAGCAGTCACGGTGTATAGTCCACTAGAGGCTGGAATGATTTGCGAAGTGTAAGTGTCTTCATACAATGTGCTGCCGGTATTTTCTTTTACGATTTTCAGGATGAATTTATCGGTAGTAGGTTTGCCCAGTTCGGCCGGAGTGCTTTTGGTGGTTACACTCACGTCTTCTCCCAAAGAAATGAGGAAACCACCTTCCATATTTTCCCATTGCTCTGTCTGGCATGCCGCCAGTAGCAATACGACAAGGGCGATGTATAAAGATTTGATATATTTCATTGTCACACTTGTTTGTCTGTTACTGTTTAGAAATGACGTCCCGTCACTCATAAATCAACTCAAAATTGTCTATCAGCAGTTTGCTCCCCACACCTCCCGTAAAATAGTCGCCATACTTGCTGGCAGAGGCTACTACCAGAATGTATTTAGGCGTGCGGTCGGTGTAACGGTAGTTCAGCACGAGGTCTTTTTGTTGGTATTGGGTGTCCGAATTTCCACCAATGTATTCGGCAAAGGCGATGACGTGTGAGTCATTTTTGTCGAACAGCTGGCGTTCGGAAGGACGTGTCCTGATTTCCAACGGTTCGTCCCAGTCGGTCAATGCAATGTAGATATGACAAGAATCAGGTCGTCCTTTTAAATAAGCCAAAGCATCTTCACCTATCTTGTCAATAGTGGCCGAGGTATATTTGTAATTGATGCGTAGCTTGGACGGGAACGAGGTGAAAGGTTGTCCAAAACTCAGTACGCCATTGGTCCCTACAGTCTTGACGTAACTTCCGGTAAAGATGTTGCCGGATGCAAACTTCAGTACCAGGTATTTCGATTCGAGCGATGCTGCTTGGCCGCTACCGTTACATGTTTCGTTTGTAGGGATGGAATTGCTGTCGCTAATGGTTATGGCGCCTTTGTTACCGGTATCCCAAAATGATTCGCTCCCTGTGGGCCAGGGATTCCACAGCTTGCCGTCCTGATTCCAATTGTCGAAGCTTCCATCGGTTAATGGGGTGGCCGGAGCCGTGGTGAATGTGCTATTATGATCGGTAGAACCGCTAATCTTGATGCAATACTGGTAAGTAGTACCCGGCTCGAGTCCTTTCAGGGTAGCGGTATAGCTGGTGCCTTTGATTTCGATGTCGCTCTCGGATACCGTATTCCAATTGCTTTCATTTTCTTTTTTATATTCAATGGTGGGTTGCTTACCGCTTTGGACACTACCCGATAGTGTAGCGCTGGTAGCTCTGGCAAAGACATTGGCTTCATTGCTGGCTTCTTCGTCCGAATGGTAGACATATACCGTCCATTTGTAGCTTGCCTCTTCCCATCCGTTGGCAACGTAGAAAGTGACGGGGCTGGAGAAATCGAAAGTTTCGGATGCCGTCGGGTCGGGTGATACGCTGCCGTGTGTGCCGCCCAGGTTGAAGGTTGTCACTTTGATTTTGTCCAGCGGTTGTTCCTGGGCCACATAGATAATGGCGTTATGGTTTATGTCATCTATAATGGCGTTTCCAATCTGGTTCTCCAGAATGACTTCACGGTTGATAATTTGCTGTATGCTTACTTCCCACTCATAGTCCTGGTATGTTCTCAACGTGAACTGTACGGTTTTTGAAAAATTCATTCGTGTGTCGGTAGAAACCGGTAGTGCATCCAGTGACTCGAATCCGGAAGTTGGGAACTTTTCATAATTATTGCATACATCCGGGTTGGCAATCAGGGTGGCATCGTTGCTCACGGTCAGCTTGGTAATGCGGAGTTGGGTGAGGTCAACCGTATCGTCTACATAAAGCGTAACGGTGCGGTCGGTCTTGTTGATAGTTGTCTGGGTGCTGCTATTGCCGCTTGCATCGCATTGGCCTTCAGTTTCAAAAGCCGTGATGCTGCCCTCTACAATGGGATAGGGAATGTCGTTTTCTATTTTGCAGGCCGACACAAGTAGCAGACAGGCTAGGAAATATATCGTTTTTTTTATCATTTGTCTTTTTAAACTTTATCCAGCATTTATAAATAGAAGGTCATACCGATGTTGATGGAAAACAGGTTGATTTTGAAGCTTCCTGATGAAGTACGGCGAAAACCGGTTTCAACCTGATTGGTCTTTTGATGGACCCAGTCGAAATTGAATCCCATTACACCCATTGAAACTTCTACGGCCGACCAATCTGTAACAAAAGCCGTTAAGCCGGGCGCAAAACCAATCTGGAGGCTATGTGTTTGTTCATATGTGCCATCGTACTGAGTACCCGATCCGGTGGAGTTCTTGCCTACGGCATAGCCGTAGTTCAAACGCATTTCATTGAACAGACCAAAGATCTTACTTCTTCCAATGGGCATGTAAGTACGCAGGAAACCTCCAATTTGATATTTTTGTTCCAAATAAAACCAGTCTTCCAGGTTGATGTTGAAGTCCTCGCCCAGATTCAAATCTAGGTTTCCCAAATCCAGATAGGTGCGGTTGTAGGAGAAACGGATACCTGCTGCCATGTTATCTCGGAAAAAATAACCCACGTACGGGCTAACGCTGAACGTGTAACCCAATGCGTTGACATCTTTCAACACCAGGAAGTTGAGGTTGTCTTCTTCGTGTTCGGAATAGGATACGGCACCGCCTGCCATCCAGCTTCCTTTGGGTACGAACACGGTTTTCATAATTTCACGATCGATGCGCTGGGGGCGTTCCACCCGTTTCCGCTTCTTTTTGCCGGTAAAATCCTGGGCGTCGTATGTTGCAAATGTGACCTTTGCAACACTGTCTGTCAGGATTGTATCGGATTGCACATCGGAGTTGGCCTGCATGTATGAAGTGCCGCTGAGTATAAATAATAATATGAGTGGCAATAGTTTATACATAAGGTTTCAAAAATACAAGTATAACCGGAGAGGCAGGAAGAACCTGCTTCTCCGGTTGGGTTATTATTTCATTATTCTTGGACGCTTGGCTGGCCGTAAACCAGTTGGAACTCATCCAAGAGCAAAGTACTTCCTTCACCACCGGTGAAATAATCTCCATATTTACTTGAACTACATACAATGAGGATGTAAGTCGGCTTGCGGGTTATATCCCGGTACTTGATGTCTATTGTAAACTCTTCGTAATTGGCCATGCTTTCGGGCGATGTCTTGTCAGCCCCAAGTTCGCCGTAAGCTATAACAGACGGGTCGTTGATGTCGACAAATTTATTATCTCCCGTGCTGACAGCAAATGGAGCCTCCCAGTCGGCTAGAAGAATGTAGATGGAACAGAGGTCGCGGTCTCCTTTTTGGACGGCGGTTACTCTGCTTGTGTCTATGTTATCGATGTTGCTAGGATTATATTTGTAATAACCCTTCAGTTGTGACGGCCTTCCTGTAAATGGGCGTCCAAAATCGAGCTTAGCGCCAAGAGGACTTAATGAAGCTGAACCGAAATCGCCTGTAAACAAACTACCGGCTGCAAATTGACTTGCTACAACTTTAGATGTTAGTTTGGCTGCCTTCCCGGATATTACATCTGTTTCTTCCGGCTGAGTGGGATTTTCTGCGCTTAGAGTATTAGCTCCTTCATTTCCACTGTCCCAAAACAGGTTGTTGTAATCTGAAGCTGCATAATAAGTATTTTCTGTTCCAAATAGACCTGCATTTTTTACAGTACACCAGTCGTCAAAACTTAGGTTGGGTATAACTTCCTGATTTTCGGTTGTAAAGTTGCTGGCATCACTTTTGAAAATTGCGTCGCTGCCGCCGTTGTAAGCCATCCGGTAGCTGTATTGGGTACCCGGTTTCAGGTCGGTCAAAGTTGCCTTAAAGGTATTTTCTCCGTCTGATTGGGCTGTAATGCTTGTCCATTCTTCATCAGAAGCTGCTTTGTACTCAAATGTCATGTTGGCGGCATCCAGTTCGGTGCCGGCTTCCTGCGATTCGATACTTCCTCTGACGTAGGCAAAGTTGCTCCAGGCGTTGGCCTGTTCAACACTCAGCTTGGTAGCGGCCTCCGTAGATACGTTGAAAGTAAAGCTATAAACAATCTCTTCACCATTGATGGTGACGGTTGGTTTTTCAATGGAGCCTACTTCGGCCACTTTGAAATTCAGGATGTAGTGTTTGCGGGCTTTTACGTCGGTGATGTTGGTGGTTTGCGAATGGGATTGCCCGGCGTTGTTGGTGACGTTGACCGTTACTGCCAAATCTCCTACCGGGAAATAGCCCGGTTTCAACTCTTCGTTCATTGTAAAGTTGAGTGCGGCTACTCCCTCAAGGGCCGAGGCTACTTCTGTGGTAGCTGCCTTGAATTGCTGGAACGATTCGTCATAGTTGACTGTGACTTTTACATTGGCCAGTGTGCAGACAATGTTGGCGGTTACTTCCTTACCGGTCTGCACAGTGACTTGTTCGCTGCCTGCATAATAAGGAATGTCGTAGCCCGATTCCGAACCGTCGAAACCGTTGGAAGAAGCGTTAAGAGTATAAGTACCTGCGGGAAGGCGTAGTTGAGTACCGGCCAAGGTTTCCCAGTCGTCGGTGCTGGTTACCACTTCGCCTTTGCTGTTGATAATCTGTAAGGCTATCTGTTTGGGGTTGTATTCGTCTGCGATGCGGGTACTGACATAGGAATTGGTACCGACTTCAACGCGCAGATAGCCTACATTGCCGTCTAAATCATCCTGTTGGCAAGACATGATTAACAGAGCGGCCAATGTAATAATAAAAGAGAAATATCTTTTCTTCATGTTGTTACTTCTTTATGGTTACTTTTAAACTGACGGGGCCTACGATGGTTCCGGCGTTGTCTTCTACTGTCATTTGGAATTCGTGGTAATCGTTTCCGTAAGGCGTTTTTTCATCTGTATTCAATGTTGCTCCGTAGAGGTTCATCATGCTGTAGAATTGCCCTACCGGGAATGTATATGACTTACAATCCTTTTCAGGCATGGGAAGGCTTACTCCCATTTTACTTAAGAGGCTAGCTAAGGCAGTGCCTCCTTCACCAATCAGTTCATAATCTTGGAAGCCGATTTCTTCACAGATTCCCTGAAAGCCTTCGTTCCCACCTATAATAGTAATCTTAAGGCTTTTCAATCCTTCAGGAGTTGTTATCAGGACATTTGTCTCCGGCCAGTTGTTGGCTTCAATAGAGTATTCTACTCCGGTTTCAAAGATGTTTCCTTCGCTGTCAGAATCGGTATTTATCTTGCCGATACAAGTAATGGAGGCGTCTCCTCCCTCTCCCGGTTCATCGGGATCAGTCGATTCATCGGGATCGGTAGTCGGTATTTCTACGGCCTCTTCTTCGTCCTCGAAGGTAATGTTGGCAGTGATGCTGATACCTTCCAGGTCGCCGGTCGATGAGGTTACGGTTCCCATGTTGATTTCCAGGGCATCGCCACCGGTAAAGGCATCGCCTTCTTCTTCGTAGTTCTCAGAAGCATCACTTTTCTTGAATACGCGTTTTTCGCTCACCGTATTTCCTTTTTTCGTCACAGCACGGATATTGACAGTGATGCTGGTAATGTTATCGCCAAAGTGCCAGTAGATAGGAGCGGGATCCAAATTTCTTTCCGTATAAGAAAGGGCTGTTTCGGTGCCGTCGTCGATGGTGATAGTCCACGAACTGAAAGCTTCCTTGAAGTCATCACCATATATCATTTGGATGCGGCTGTTGGCCATACGGCATTCCACATTGACCTGAGTGGCAATGCCTTTGCTCACGGTAATGTTGGTACTGCCGGCGTAGTAAGGAGCGGTCATTTTCTTTTCCAAATCACCTGGGGTGTGCGAAGTGACAGTGTATTGTCCTACGGGTACTTTGATACTTGCCGGAACTTTGTCTAATGTGGCATATTCCATCACAACGTCGGTCACCTCGGAACTGGTACCCTGTATGGTTATCGGAAAATTATTGGTGCTTACCTCAGCTTTGGTGCTGCGTTGTGAAACCGGTTGTTTTACACTTACGCCAAGTTCCAAAGCACCCATATCGCCTTTGTCGACCAGGCTTCCCATCAGATCGTTCTTCAATTCGCATGAGGTCAAACTGAGAAGGGCAAAAGTACCGATCGTGAATATTTTGTTAAGTTTCATAAGTCGTTCTGTTTAATGTCTAATATATAATGGTAAGAAACAAGAGGTATTTAAAGCCATTCGGAGGGAACCTCGATGTCTATTACTTCATCGTCGGTCGATTCATCGATGGTGATTTCAATGCCAATGTTTCCATTGTTGTCTTGCGGGGCAATGGACAAAGTCCACGATTTGCTGGGAGCTAATGTATAGGTCTTTTCTACGGTAGCGGTTTTATTATCGCTCAAGCGTGTGACTTGGATACTGGCAGTCACCGTTTCTCCTTTTGGATCGACCTTGAGATACCAAGGCTCGGTATCGTCTTTTGCCCATACGGCGGTACTACCGGCGGCTTTCAAAGCGGCGGTTTCGTATACCACCGAGTAGTCGCTGAAGTATTCGGACATGTTGGACGCAAACTTCACGGCCACTTTGCCACACGTAGGTGCACAAGTGACTGATACGTTCTGCAGGGGTTCGCCATTGATCTGGAAAGTATTGCTTCCTTCTACATAGAAACTTGTACGCGAAGCGTTGCTCTCGGTACCATAGAAAGCTTTCAGCGTGTATGTTCCGTTATTCAGATTGATTTTGTCCGGTTTGTCCGAATAGAGGAATTCTTTTACGGAAGCACCGTCATTATTCAAGATTTGCACTGTGTAGTTGTTTACATTACCGTATGTACTTTCATCGATCGCTTTTGTAAAGCTTGCCTGGGCGGTTACCGACAGGGTGATGTTGCCTGTCCCTTCCATATTGGCGGGCTCTTCGGAAGAAGAGCAGGACTGCGTTGTCAGGCCGATGAATGCCAGACAACCCATCAGTAGCTTGGTCAGGTTGTTTAAATTCATAATCTGCTTTTTAAATATGATTTGTGTTTATAATCAATGAGATAAAACGTTAGTTTTCCGGGTGCAAAGTAACGGATTTATTCAAGGTCTCACAAGGTCTGTTTATTTTATTTTTGTTCCATTCTTTATAATATATAGCTGTTGAGGCTTATAATCCGTTTATAAGCAATGCTTTTTTGTTGCTTGTATTTGTCTATTCTTTAAATAAACGTATCTTTGTATAGCGTTGTTTTGGGATGTTTCCTAGGAAATAATCTTCGCTTCTTTGGGAAGTGATTGCAAAATTTCCGAAGCCTTTTTAAATCTTTTACTTATGGATAGAAACAAACAGAAAGAATTACCGCGAATAGATTTGCCGGAGTTGTGGATAGCAGGTACAGATATAGATCAGAATCTGTTGGGGCTTTACACCGATTTCCCGGTGCGGCTCAAGTGTGAGATGTTTATCCTCTGCCTGGGGGGAGAGGTGGATGCTTCGGTCAATTTGAATTCCATTCATGTGGGGCCTCTTGATGTGGTGCTTTTGTTACCCGGAACCATTTTCCAGATACATAAGTTGGGTGGTGAATTGAAAATTTACTTTTTGGGATTTTCGGATGCTTATATTAAGAGCAATTGTTCGCAACACTTGGTCGATGCGCGCTATATGTCGGCCGGTAGTCCGGTGATTTCGCTCAAACCGGAGGGGGCAAGTCTGTTGGAAGATTATTTTAAACTCCTTATCCGGTTGTATGAATTTTCGGACGAAAAGGGGCGTAAGCAGTTTGCCGACAATCTGTTTGCCGATGTTCATCTGGGTATCAGTATGCTTTATAAAGACAAGAATTGTGAACGCGCCGAACCAACCAAGAATGAACAGCTATTCAGGAACTTTACGCAACTGGTGACGCGTAATTATTCGAAAACCAGACAAGTAGAGTGGTATGCCGAGCGTTTGCATGTGAGCCATGCCTACTTGTGCAGTGTGGTGAAGGAAGTGACGGGAAGTACCTGTACCGATATTATTTCGTCGATGGTAATTATGGATGCCAAATCGCAACTTAAACTTACCGATGCTCCGGTGCAGGCTATTTCCGATTCGCTGAACTTTGCCAATATCTCGTTTTTCGGCAAATACTTCAAACGCTACGTGGGGATGAGTCCGTTGGAATACCGTGGAAAGGGTTGATGATATCCATAAATTGTCTGCAAGCAGGCATATTCCCAGTTGGTATAGATAAAAAAAGAAGAGACTCTGTTAAGGGTCTCTTCTTCTGTTTTTTCGCTTTGAACGTAATTACTTACGCAAGCCGAGTTCTTTTACAATAGCACGGTAGCGATTGATGTCGCGTGCTTTCAGGTAATCCAGCAAAGCACGGCGTTTACCTACCAACATTGTCAAAGCTCTCTCTGTACTATAATCCTTTCTGTTGAGCTTCATGTGCTCAGTCAGACGAGCAATACGGTAGGAAAACAATGCTACCTGAGACTCAACCGATCCGGTATCAGTGTTAGACTTTCCGTA
>ENA-OOXJ01000502-OOXJ01000502.1-human-gut-metagenome-genome-assembly--contig:-NODE-502-length-33207-cov-10.251267_pt1 | contig 33207 bp, 28 predicted proteins | sample MGYA00241587_ERZ501343 | MGnify/ENA primary metagenome ERZ501343 (study PRJEB25962, sample SAMEA2042918) | human gut metagenome | biome: human gut; feature: human-associated habitat; material: faeces... | reverse complement strand
GGGTGGCGTAGTTGCTGAGGTACACCTCGTCGAACTTGGGGTCGTTGGACAGCAGGGTGATGGTCATCAGCTTGTTGGATGCCTGCTTGTCCACGGATATACCGTTCTGTATGACCTCTGCCGGGAGACGGGCCTCGGCCTGCTTGACCCTGTTCTGAATCTCGACGGCGGCAAGGTCGGGGTCAGTGTCGATATCGAAGGTGATGGTTACGGTGAAGGAGCCGGAGTTGGTGCTCCGCGACTCCATATAAAGCATTCCGGGAGTTCCGTTGAGCTCCTGCTCGATAGGGGTGGCCACCGCCTGGGATACGGTCTCCGCGTCAGCTCCCGGGTAGGAGGCCGATACCTGCACTACCGGAGGTACGATATTGGGGTACTGGTCGATAGGCAGCAGGAAAAGTCCTATCATACCCACCAGTACGATTACTATTGAGACGACCGTGGAGAATATCGGCCGGTCTATGAAGAAATCACTTTTCATTGGCGGTATTCTCTGTCTTTGAGCCTGTTGTGCTGTCGGAAGAAGGTGTGACGGCCGCTGCGTTTGTACTGTCAGAACCGAAGGAGAAGCGTCCGCTCTCTTCAGGATTTGTCTGCGGCTTTTCCGGTTCCACTATGATGGGGTCCACTTTCACGCCGTGACTGAGTTTGTGGAAACCTTCCACTATTATCATCTCGTCGGGACCAAGTCCGCGTTCGACTACTACGTTATTGCCTATTTCGGGCCCGAGCTCGATAAAGCGTTTTTCCACAACACTGTCCCTGCGGCATGCGTAGACGTAGGCACCGCCCTTTTCGATGACCAGAGCCTTGGTGGGTACGACGATGGCGTCTTCACGTACATCGAGCAGCAGGCGTACCTTGGTGATCTGTCCGGGAAGGAGGGCCCTGTCAGGGTTGGCCATCTCGGCCCTCACGGAAAATGTACCGGTATTGGGGTCTACCTGCGGATCGGCGAAGTCCACGAAGCCTTTCATCGGGTATTCCGAATTGTCTGCCAGAGTGATGGTCACATAGGGGTTCCAGTTGCGGGCTGTGTCCTGCTGTCCTAAATTGACGTTCCTCTCACGGCTCTTGAGATAGTCCAGTGAGGTCATGCTGAAGTCTACCTGTACGGTATCGCTCTTGACGATGGTGGCAAGCAGGGATTTGCCTCCCGGACCGACAAGGGTTCCGAGGTCCACGTTCCTTTCACTGATGTATCCGGAAATGGGGGAGCGGACAGTGGTGTATCCGAGGGCTATTTCAGCCTGGGTAAGGTCTGCCTCGCTCATGACCACTTCTGCCTTTGCACTCTCGTAGGCGGCAATGGCGTTGTCCAGGTCCAGCCGGCTGGCAGCGTTCTGCTCGAACAGGGGCCTGATACGCTCCAGGTCACGTTCTGCCTTGAGCTCCAGAGCCTTGTTCTTGTTGAGCTGTGCCTTGGCCCTCTCCATGTCAGCCCTGTACGGCTTGGGGTCGATGATGAAGAGCACCTGGTCTTTCTTGATATAGGTACCTTCCTCGAAAAGCATCTCTTCAAGATAGCCCTCGACTCTTGCGCGGATTTCCACGAACTGTTGTGCACTGATCTTTCCGGCATATTCGCCGTATATCTCCACGTCATCTATGACCACCGGCTGGACTTCCACTATCGGGTAGTCCGGCTTGGGCGGCTCAGGCCACGACAGAATGATCCATACGGTGATGCCTGCTATGAGCACTCCGAGGATGACGTACCATATCCATTTCGGCAGCTTGCCGATCTTCCTTATCCGGACGGCTAACCTTTTGCCTGTCCTGGTAAAATTTTCGGTAGGGATGTTTATCTGCATAGTTTTGCAATATAGTGGTGCAAATATAGACCAAATCGGCTAAGTGCAGCAAAAATCGTGCACTTTTACACTTTTAGAAGTAATATTTGAAGACTCCGCCAAAAGTTCCGGGTGTTGATAACCCGCTTATTCTGTAGAAGTCATATTTGTAGAATACGGACAGGTCGAATCCTGATATGCGTATTCCCGCCTCCGCATGAACCGCCCCCGTAAACTTGGGCAGCGGGGATATGCTGCCCATGACGCCGGCGCCGTCCATGTCGTCAAAGTCATCGTCGAAGTAGTCGTCCAGGTCAGGAAGATCCGGTTCGAGGTCCTCCAGAAAACCGTCTTCGTCAGTGTAGACATTGATGTTGAAGCCACCTCCGGCCCCGATGTAGAACATGCCGGCAAAGTTTGCTTTCAGGGTCGCAGCAGTGGTGAACTGGGCGGTATTCTTGAAAAAGGAAAAAGTCTCTCCGAGGCTGAAATTCAGTCTCTGGCTGTTGCGCCCGAAGAGCAGTTCCACGGGAATATGGTAGGTGAGCATGGATTCGCTGCCTGCCTGCATGGTCCCTATGCCGGCACCTATTCCGAATCTGGTAAAGGGCTCCTTTCCTGCTTTGCTGCGGGATGTTCCGGCCGAGGCAAGTTCACGGACAGGCAGGGCCTTTACCTTGAAACAGATGTCGTTGCCGCTGATGCCTCCGAATTCGGCTATCGGGTCCCATACGATGCTGCACTTTCCCGAAGCGACAGTCTCCCCCACATCTCCGGAGACCTTTTCCAGCGGACCCTTGAATGTACTGCCTCCGTCAGTGGAGACGTACAGGCTGATGTCTGCCTGCCGGTCGAGGAGGAATGTCACTATGACCTTGTCGCCGTCCTGCCGGAATTCGGCGGAAGAGACATTCTGGGCCTTGGCCTGGAAGGAAGGGGCGGCAATGAGCAGTGCCGCGGATAAGATGAATGCGAGTATCTTGCCTGTTCTCATGTCGTTGGGGCTTGTCGTCAGTTGAACTTCCATTCTTCCCATTCGTGCTCTACCTCGTATGAGCATGCCGTCTCGGGATTCTGCTGCTTGTAGTTGATTCTCAGACTGTATTCGGATACCTCTGATAAAAGGTAGTCCGACAGTTCGGAGTAGGTGCAGTCTCCGGAGGTTTCCTGTAGTTTCTTTAGCAGGAAATAGGTGAACATGCCGTGCTGTTTCTCGGTATACGGCAGGGCGACCTGGTCATCCGTGGTGGCTGAGAACACGACAAGATTCCCTTTCAGAGGTGTCTCTTTGGGAACAACCCTGACGCCTCTGGCTGCCAGCAGTCCGGCACGCCTGCCGCCTCCGCTGAAACATGCATCCATGAATACCGTAATCCTTCCGGCACCGGTGGCCGACAGTCTGGCGTACAGGTCGGAAAGTCTGAATCCTGATTCGTAGTCCGTGCCGGAAATATCTACGGGTATGAGATAGGCTTCCTTGGAGTCGGCATCGGGGAATCCGTGTCCGGCATAGTACAGTATCAGTTCCGCGTCGCCGCCCCGCAGGCTGACGATGCCGGTAATGCGGTTTATCTCCCTGTTCATGTCAGACCAGCGGGCATTTGTAAGCAGGACAATATTGTCCTTGGGAACACCCATGACACTCTCGCAGTAGCGGGCGAATACGGCCGCGTCATTGGCTGCGAACGGTACGTCGGCCTCGTCCGAGAGTCCCTTCTGGTAGGAATGGTAGTCCTCGTTTCCGATTATGATTGCAAACCGGTCGGGATGCACAGTGCCGGTGACAGGTATGTTGCGGTCCACATCGGAGCGGAGTGACGCCACTTCTATCCGGCCAGGATCATCCCCTGCAACAGACTCAATCTCTATCATGTGGGATGCGAGCTGCTGGTCGAGGGTCAGGGTGATGTCTTTGTGTTCGGCATATAGCCCGTAGCTTTCCGAGATGCCGAAATGTATCGGGATTTCCCTGGAAGAATAGTCGTTGTTTACGATCAGGGCATATTCGAGGGATACGGTCTCGCCGGGACCGAGGCTGCTGAATGAATGTCCTGCGTCCCCGTCCATCAGAAATACTCCCGACGGCAGTTCCATATCCACGCTGACATCCTGTGCACGTCCGTGTTCGGTATTCTGCACAAGTATCTGGAGATTGAATACCTGCATCTTTTTCAGCGAGCCTTGCTGGCCTGTGACAGAGTAGTCCACGAGACGTACCATGGGGTTCTCGAACTTTCTGGTGTCCACGGCAATCGAGACTTCGTCTGTACCGAAACCCATGGGCTCCTCTATTTTCAGTGCGAATTCGGCCCTGCCGTCTTCTGTCTCCGTGGATGCGGTTATCGGAAAACGGACTGTCTCTGTCTTGCCTACTGCAATGTCTTTTATGGCGATGTCACCGTAGCTGAGCCCGCTGACCGAACCTGAACCGCGTATGACCCCCTTGAGCCCGACTCCGTCCCCGAAGCCTTCATTCCGGACGGACATGGTTATCCAGCAGGTCTCTCCTGCATCGAAGGCGTTGTTCCCGGAAGGATCTTCGAACCGGATGTCCGTTATCCTGAGAACAGGGGGACGGACCTCTTCGGATATGTTCAGTGAACCTGTACGGGTCACGGTCTCAGACTGGGCCATGCCCCTGTAGCCCGCAAGGCAGAGGATGGCAACTGCTATCAATACTGTTGTCCTTTTCATTGAGGAATGAATTTTATCCAACCTACAAAGGTATGAAAAATATGCCTGCGCGTACAAGTCATAGGAGGCATCCTACTGAAAAAAGCACGGAAAGAAAGAAGAAATTGCGGGAGGTTTTGCCCAGGAATGGATTGAGAGCGGCTCCGTCGGTGGCGCTTATCCGTCTGGATGTGGCTAGGTGTAGGGCTGCGTACAGCAGCAGCGGGGCGGCGCACCATCCCGGCTTGCTCAGTACAATGGCGGCGGCTGCGAACATCGTCGCGCACAGTCCGAGGAGGTAGTACAGGACAATGGTGGCGCTGCCTCCGAAACGGACGACGATGGTCCGCTTGCCCTGTTGCGCATCTTCTGCACGGTCGCGGTAGTTGTTGACCATCAGCAGGCAGTCCACGGCCAGACCGCAGGAGAGTCCGGCGAGAGTGGCCTGCAGGTTCCACGTCCCGGTCTGCAGGTAGAAAGTGAATCCTACCGGGACAATGCCGAAAAACACCAGTACCAGCAGGTCGCCCAGACCCAGTCTCGAGAATTTCGTGGTGTACAGGAAGCAGAAAATCACGCAGGCAGCTCCGACGGCTATCATCCACAGCCCGCCAATCCATATCAGGGGCAGTCCGACGGCGCAGGCCAGGGCAGTCGTGAAGATGATGCCGGTCTTCATGGCCCGTGGAGTTATCCAGCCCTGTGCGCAGGCCCGCTTCGGTCCCAGTCTCTGCTCAGTGTCTCCGCCCTTTTTGAAATCGAAATAGTCGTTGACAAAATTGGCGTCCACCTGCATTATCCACGCGAAGAGCATGCAGAGGGCAAAGGCGGCCCAGTCGAAGCCTCGGGCCGTCGATCCGCCCTGATACATCCATGCGCAGGCTCCGCCCATAATAACGGGCGTGGCCGCGCCGGCCAGAGTTTTAGGTCTGGCGGCGAGGATCCACGCCCTCAATGAGTTTGTATTTACAGTCCCGTCCATCAGACGGTGATGAGCTCGTACTGGCGGGTTCCTATGCCGATCTTTTCCGCATGTTCCAGACCGAACTGCCAGTTGGTGTCAGGATGGAGGATGTGGAACTTGTCTTCTCCGCAGAGGTGTTCGTGGGGATGGGATTTCTCCAGTTTGCTGCCGGGAAGGGCGGGGGCGGCCATCACCATGTCGGCGCAGGCCTGGTCGAGGGCCACGGGGTCGAAGGAGGCGGCCATTCCGAGGTCGGGCACGATGGCGGCGTCGTTGTGGTTCCAGCAGTCGCACTCGGGGGATACGTTGACGATGAGGTTGACGTAGAAGCAGGGACGGCCGGCGATGATGGCCTTGGTGTACTCGGCTATCTTTCCGTTGAGGGTCTCTGAGGTGTCCAAGTCCTTCAGTACGGCGGATTCGTACTGGCAGAGAGCCACGCACTGGCCGCAGCCTACGCACTTGTCGTAGTCGATGACGGCGGCGATATTCTTCCCGGCATGGTTGGTGCCCTCCGTCTTTTCGAGGTGGATGGCATCATGGGCGCAATGCTTGACGCAGATTCCGCAGCAGCGGCAGTTCTCCACTTTTACGACAGGCTTCGAGGAGGAGTGCAGTTTGAGTTTGCCGGCTACGCTGGCGCAACCCATTCCCATATTTTTCAACGCACCTCCGAATCCGGTCTGCTCGTGGCCCTTGAAGTGACTCAGAGCTATGAGCACGTCAGAGTCAGCGATGGCAGCACCGATCTTGGCGGTCTTGCAGTATGTGCCGCCCTCTACCGGCAGTTCGCGGCATTCAGTGCCTTTCAGACCGTCCGCGATAATCACGTCGCAGCCGGCGCTGATGCGGTTGAATCCGTTGCGCATGGCGCTGTCGAGATGGTCTACAGCGTTGGAGCGGCCTCCGGAGTACAGGGTGTTGGCGTCAGTCAGGAAGGGTTTGCCTCCGAGCGAGCGTACGAGGTCGGCTATGCCTGCGGCGTAGTTGGGCCTCAGGAAGGCCAGGTTGCCGGGCTCCCCGAAATGCATCTTTATTGCAGTGAACTTGTCCTTGAAATCGATTTTCTCTATTCCGGCGGCCTTGGCCACGGCTTTCATCTTCTCCACCAGAGGAAGGCGGGTGGAGGTGTGCAGGTCTGTAAAGTAAACTTTTGCTTTTCCCATAATGTATGTGTGGTGAATTTCGTCAGTTCTGTAGGGATTCCTTGCGTATTTTGTTGATTACCATTATATCGTTCTTGTGAATCACCGTGTTGCCACGGGGGATGATGGCCCGGCTGCCGCGTTTGATGAGCACTATCAGCTCGTTGCTGTCTGGCGAGTACTGGAATACTTTCTTTCCGATCCATTCGCTGCCTCTCTCGATCCTCCGTTCTGAAAGCTGCATGAGGTCCTCGTCCTCGAAGTCCCTTGCGCTCATGATGACTTTGTCCCCAGGCAGGATTTTTGTCTTGCCGCTCGGGATTATGGCTTTGTCGTTCCTCAGTATCACGGCTATCAGGGTCTCCTGCGGAATAGGAAGGTCCTTGATGACCTTGCCGCACCAGGAGTCTTTTTCGCCGATGTTCAGCTGTACGAAACTTACGTCCATATTGTCGGAGTAGTCTGTGAAGGTCTTGAGGATGTCTTCCTCGCTCGATGTCATCTTGAGCTTGCGTGCGACAAGCGGTATGAGCGAGCCCTGCAGGGAAATGGACAGCAGCACGATCATCAGCACGATGTTGAAGAGGTCATATTCGTTGCCTGTCAGCTGCCGGGAGGCGGGCAGCGCCATAATGGCGAACACCACGGAAGCCGCTCCCCTGAGTCCCACGAATGAAACCAGCACCTGTTGTCTCCAACGGCTCCTGAACGGGGCCATTATGGCGAATACGGACAGGGGGCGGGCGATGAAAGTCATGAAAAGGGCGATCAGAATCGCCGGTATGGCTATCGCCGGCAACTGGGAAGGGAAGGCGAGAAGACCCAAGAGGAAGAATATGATTATCTGCATCAGACTGGTCAGACCGTCGAAGAAAGGCACCAGAGTCTTCTTGCCGCGGATATTGGCATTTCCGAGAACGATACCGACGATGTATGCGCTGAGGTATCCGTTGCCGCCGATCAGATTCGGAATGGCGTAAGAGAAGATGGCGACTGCCAGCACGAACAGCGTATCGAAGCCGGAAGTAGTGGCGCGGAACCTTTTCATCAGCCATACGGCCGACACTGCGATTACGGTTCCTATGGCCGCTCCGTAGACTATCTGGGCAAATACCATATAGATTATGTTTCCACCGGAGACAGTGCCCTCGATGACAGCCATCATGATGACGGTCAGCATATAGGAGCAGGGGTCGTTACTTCCGCTCTCTATTTCGAGGAGGGATGCGGTGTTGTATTTAAGACCGAGTTTGCGGGAACGCAGAATGGAGAATACCGAGGCGGCGTCTGTAGAACTGAGTACAGCGCCTATCAGAAATCCGAGGGCGGCTGGTAACTTCAGTACGTAGTGGCAGAACAGTCCGGTAAGGGCTGCGGTCATGGCTACGCCGAGGGTGGACAGGATGCCTGCCTTTACCACCACCGGTTTCGCCTCTTTCCACCGGGTGCCGAATCCGCCGTAGAACATGATGAATATCAGGGCAACGGTGCAGATACTCTCCGTGAAGTCGAAATTGTCGAAGGGGATCTTTACTATTCCGTCCGATCCGAATGCCATTCCCAGCAGTATGAATGCCAGCAGCATGGGGATTCCGATCTTGTTGGATACGTTGTTGAGCACCACGCACAGTACTATGACGATTGCAGATATTAGCAGGAACAGATTTACAGCCATAATCAGGAGAATGTCGGTTGAATAGGCTGCAAAGTTATTAAAAAGTTGCCAATTAATCTATACCTTTATATTATAGGGATATTTTTTTCTCTACCGGCGCGAACCATGTAATCTGCCGTTTTGCATAGTGCCGGGTATTGCGCTGGACCAGCGCTATCGTCTCGTCGAGGGATATGTGCCCGTCGAGATAGTCGAATACCTCGCGGTAGCCTACGGTACGGAGGGCCGGCATATTGCGGTATGGGGCGAGGCTGCGGACCTCGTCGACCAGTCCTGCTTCGAACATTTTTTCAGTACGCATGTTTATGCGCCGGTACAGTTCCTCGCGGGGAAGGGTGAGGCAAAGCCTCTCTATTCCGAACGGGCGCGGCTTGCGGGGGGATGATTTGAAAGAGGAAAACTTACGACCTGTGGAGAGTGTGACCTCCAGGGCGCGTACGACCCGCTGGCGGTTTGACAGGTCGATCGAGGCCCAGCTTTCCGGGTCCGCCTCCTTCAGTTCCCGGGCAAGAACCTCCAGGCCTTCGTTGAGGGCCCTGTCGGTAAGTTTTTTCCTGAGTTCCTGATCTGCCGGAGGGAAATCGTCCAGTCCATAGCATAGGGCATCGGCATATAGTCCGGATCCTCCGGCCATTACCAGACGGTCATGCTCCTTGAACAGGCGGGTAAGCAATGCCATGGCCTCTACTTCGTACCGTCCTGCGGAGTAGTATTCACTGACGGAGTTGCTGAAGATGAAATAGTGCCGTACCTGCCGCAGCTGGTATTCTGAGGGAGGGGCGGTGCCGATGCGCATCTCAGTGAATATCTGTCGGGAATCGCATGATATCACGGGAGACGAATACTTCCGTGCCAGCTCTATGGCATAGTCGGTCTTGCCTACGGCCGTAGGTCCGAGCACTAATATCAGTTGCTTGTCCATCGGCAGGGGGATGGCTGTCAGATTGATTCTTCTCCTTCCGGGAGCTCGTCGTCCTCGAAGGACTCATCCTCTGCTTCGGAGGAAGTGTCGATTCGGGATGAACGGTTGTCCGAAAATTCTTCATAGTCCTCGTATACTGCGGAGAACTGGTCCGGATTGCGTCCCTTTTCGGCTACGAGCATGGGGTAGGAGAAGCGGCGGTTGTATTCCTGCTCGCCTTCCAGCTGGAGCTCGAGTGCCAGCTGCAGGTTGAGATTGTAGGTGTAGCGGAGTACGGTCTCCTTCCTTGCCGCCGTGTTTTCCAGCGTGATCATATCCATGGAACCGTCTCCGAAGTCGAACATGCCTATCCTGCGGCCGGGTTTTCCGGAGGCAGAGAAGGTATCGAACACAGTCATCTGGTCCGGGGAGAAGCAGAGGTCCCTGCACAGGAACTCGTGGAGCTTGTAAAGAGTCATACGGGAGTCAAGGTCATATTCCCGCATGAAGATCCTATTTCCTGGGATGATGGCTTTATATCTGAGTATCATAACGTTAAGATTAAGAGTGAAACAGTAGCTCCAAAGTGTCCACCCCGTCCGGCCAATCATCGGGGGCAGGCTTCTGAGCCGAACCAAAGTTACGGATAATTTTTTGAATTCTGTTCTTGTTGGCCATTATAAATTTTTCAATTTCCGTGCGGGAGGAATATTCCGCATACCAGACCTCTCCGATGTGAAGGCTGATCCCCCACGGGCGGCATGCCCCGATGTCTTCCGTCCCCCCCGGGACTGTCCTTCGGAGGTCGCGGAAAATGACGGTGCCGCTGTCGAGGAACCTTTCCCCTGCCAGCGTCAGTACGGCCCTGTTCTTGCGGTGGTTGTCCGTGCCTGTTTTCCCCAGTCTGGCCCGGGCGAAATTTTCTGCGGCGGCCATAGCTCCCGAGAAGTCGTATCCTTCCGGTACCAGAAGGCAAGTCGCGCTGCGGCATCCCATACCGTAGTACAGCAGCATGTCCTCCGCAAGACCCTCGAGCTCCTGTCCGCCCTCACGGCCTGTCAGAACAGCTGCGCTGAAACGTCCGGAACGTATGGCCTGCGGTATGCCTTCGAAATTTTTCCGGTAGAATTCCGCAGCCTCGTCCCCTCCCATTGTCATTAGGGCGTCCACCCTCCATCCTTCTGTCGTACTGCAGTATTCCACTTCCGGGAAAAGGACCGGCAGCAGGCGGGAGTCCCTGGAGGAAAGTTTGACGACCGGATGCCAGCCGGCAGCCAGTACGGTAAGGATGTCGTGGAAGGCTACAGCCGGAATATTGCCGGCAGCTACGATTCCGCATACCTTTTTCCAGGAGGCCGGGTCCGGTTCCGGATACCTGTCCGTCCATCTGCGAAGAACGTCTTCCTGAAGCATCCCTTCAGCCAGTGCGCCGAGGGCTCTGCGCTGCATGTAGGGCGTGAAGAACACATTGTCCCGTGCCCCTTGCGAGACGGCATCGTCCAGCTCCGGCCACGGCCTGCTGCCGCCGAGCCATGCCATGATTCTGCCGCCGAGGGCAGCGCTGCTACGTATGAATCCGTTCCTGTCCATTTTTTGGAAATTGGACGCCAAAGATAAAAAAAATTGCTAACTTAGGGCCTCAAATGGCCAGACATGGATTCACAGCAGAGAAACGATACTTTCAAAAGCATTTCCGGCCCTTCAGAAGGGCTTTACAAGGAAAAGGGAAGTAAGTTTCTCGCTTTTGCATACCCTGTTGTCTCGGAAGAGGAGGTCAGGACGGTTCTGGACAGAATCCGGAAGGAGTATTACGATGCAAGGCATCACTGTTATGCATACAGGCTGGGTCTGACAGGGAATGTGTGGAGGTACAATGACGACGGGGAACCGTCTTCCACGGCCGGCCGGCCCATATACGGGCAGATACTGTCGAGGGAACTGAGCGATGTGCTGATAGTGGTGGTGCGTTACTTCGGGGGAACGAAACTCGGGGTGCCCGGACTGATACGGGCATACAAGACTGCTGCGGCCGATGCTCTGGACCATGCGGAGGTGGTGGAGAAGGTGGCTTCGGAGAGATATGCGGTGACTTTCGACTATGTGGCAATGGACAGGGTGATGCGGATATTGAAGGATATGGCCATCCAGCCTTCGGGGTACACTGCCGAGGATGCATGCCGGATGGAGATGGACGTGAGGCTCGGTGATGCGGAGCGCTTCAGGCAGAGGATGGAGGATGCAGAGGCGAGGGTTGAGAAAATATTTTGATACAAGATATGGCTAAAAAGAGTTTAATTTCAATTCAGGATTTCACCAAGGAGGAGATCCTGCACATCCTCGACGTGGCTGAGGAGTTTGAGCACAACAAGTCTCAGACTTTCCTGAGCGACAAGGTGGTGGCCTGTATTTTCTTTGAGCCTTCCACCAGGACGCGCCTGAGTTTCGAGACGGCTGCCAACAGGCTGGGGGCCAGGGTTATCGGTTTCTCGGACGCCGCCAATACCAGCATCCGCAAAGGCGAGAGTCTGAAGGACACCATAAAGATGGTTTCCAACTACGTGGACCTGATAGTGATGAGGCATCCGCTGGAAGGCAGTGCCCGCTATGCTTCCGAGGTGGCTTCGGTACCTGTCATCAACGCCGGTGACGGAGCCAACCAGCATCCGACCCAGACCCTGCTCGACCTCTATACCATCAGGCAGACCCAGGGCCGTCTGGACGGGATAAACATCAATATGGTAGGCGACCTGAAGTACGGCCGGACTGTCCACTCGCTGCTGCAGGCCATGAGCCATTTCTCGCCTGAATTCGAGTTTACTGCTCCCGATGAGCTGAAACTGCCCCAGGAGTACCGTGACTTCATGGACAGCAAGGGCATTCCCTACAAGGAGACTTCCGACTTGCGCGAGTACCTGGACAGTACGGATATCCTTTACATGACCAGGATCCAGCAGGAGCGCTTCACCGATCCGGTGGAGTACGAGAAGGTCAAGAATGTCTACAGTCTCAATGCCTCCATGCTTTCCGGCGTGCGGCCCAACATGAAGATCCTACATCCCCTGCCAAGGCTGCAGGAGATAGCCGTGGACGTGGACGACACTCCCCACGCATGGTATTTCAAACAGGCTGAGAACGGAATGTACGTCCGTATGGCCATCATCTCATACTTACTCGGAAAAAGATAGGAGGAACGGCAATGGAAAACAATAAGGAGAAACAGCTCAAGGTAAGTGCCATCAAGAACGGGACGGTACTCGACCACATACCCTCGGGCCAGGTGTTCAAGGTGATAGACATCCTGGGACTTTATGATTCGGCCCATCCTGTGACATTCGGAATCAATCTGGACAGCAAGTCCATGGGCAGCAAGGGCATCATCAAGATATCGGAGAGATTCTTCAAGGATGACGAGCTCAACAAGATAGCCCTCATCGCCCCCAATGCCAGCGTCAATATCATCCGCGACTTCGAGGTGGTGGAGAAGAAGGTGCTCACCATCCCCGAGACCATCACCGGCATAGTAAAGTGCATCAACCCCATGTGCGTCACCAACCATGAGAACATCCCGACCAGATTCAAAACCATCGTAAAAGGCTCGGAAATAAGACTTCAGTGCTCATATTGTGAGAAAATCACAGACATTTGAATTTTGTGAGAAATATTTTATAACTTTGGCTTTAATTAATTTAAAATTCATAACCTTTAAAATTTTTAATACAATATGAAAAAAGCTTACAATTTCAACGCCGGTCCCTGCGTTCTGCCCAAACCGGCCATCGAAGCAGCTATCGAGGCCCTTAAAGACTTCAAGGGAACAGGAATGTCCGTAATAGAAGTGTCTCACAGAAGCAAGGAGTGGGAGGCCGTGATGAACGAGTGCCGCGCCCTCTGGAAAGAGCTTCTCAACATTCCTGACGGATACAGTGTCCTCTTCCTCGGTGGCGGTGCATCCCTCCAGTTCCTCTATGTCGCCATGAACCTCCTCGAGAACAAGGCCGGTTACCTGGAGACAGGTGTATGGGCAAAGAAGGCTCTGAAAGAGGCAAAGGGCATCGGAAATGCTTATGCAGTTGCTTCCTCGGCTGACAAGAACTACACCTATATCCCCAAAGGATATGAGATCCCCACAGACCTCGACTACTTCCACATCACAACCAACAACACCATCAAGGGTACCGAGATCCATGAGGATATGGACTGCCCCGTGCCCCTCGTAGCCGATATGTCTTCCGATATCATGAGCCGTCCCGTGGATGTTTCCAAGTATGCTCTGATTTACGGTGGTGCCCAGAAGAACGTAGGTCCTGCCGGCGTGGTATTCGTTATCGTAAAGGACGAGATTCTCGGCAAGGTTTCCCGCTATCTGCCCACCATGCTCGACTACCGTACACACATCGAGGGCGAGTCCATGTTCAACACCCCTCCTGTATTCTCCATCTTCGTTATGACCGAAACCCTGAAGTGGGTTAAGGCCCAGGGTGGTGTAAAGGCCATGTATGAGCTCAACAAGAAGAAAGCCGGCATGCTCTATGACGAGATCGACCGCAACTCCCTCTTCGTAGGTACAGCCGCCAAGGAGGACCGTTCCCTGATGAACGTATGCTTCGTTATGGCTCCCGGTCATGAAGACCTCCAGGATGAGTTCCTCGCCTTCGCAAAGGAGAGAGGCATGGTAGGTATCAAGGGTCACCGCTCAGTCGGCGGATTCCGCGCCTCCATCTACAACGCCTGCCCCATCGAGGCCGTAGAGGCTCTGATCGCCTGCATGCAGGAGTTCGAGAAGATGCACAAATAGTATTCAGACTTAGAACTTTTTAAACTCAGATTTGAAATGAAAGTATTAGTAGCAACCGAGAAACCTTTTTCAAAGGTAGCCGTTGACCAGATCCGCGAAATCGTGGAGAAAGGCGGCCATGAGCTTGCAACTCTCGAGAAATATACCGATGTACAGCAGCTTTATGCAGCCGTTGCAGATGCCGATGCCCTCATCGTGCGTTCCGACAAGGTGACCAAGGAGGTCATTGCAGCCGCTCCCAAGTTGAAGATAGTAGTGCGTGCCGGTGCCGGTTATGACAACCTCGACCTGGCAGCCTGCACCGAGAGAGGCATCGTAGCCATGAACACTCCCGGCCAGAACTCCAACGCAGTGGCCGAGCTGGCCATCGGCATGATGATCTACATCTCCCGCAACCAGTTCACCCCCGGTACAGGTACAGAGCTCAAGGGCAAGACCCTCGGTATCCAGGCTTACGGCAACGTCGGCCGTCTGGTAGCTGCTCACGCAAAGAGCTTCGGTATGAAGATCATGGCCTTCGACCCCTTCGTTCCCGCCGAAAAGATCCAGGCTGAAGGAGTAGAGGTGGCCGCTTCCCTCGAGGACCTCTATGCCAAGAGCGATTTCGTATCCCTCCACATTCCTGCCAACAACGAGACAAAGGGTTCTATCGGATATGCCCTTCTGTCCAAGATGCCCAAAGGTGGCTGCCTCGTGAACACAGCCCGCAAGGAAGTCATCAACGAGCCTGAGCTCGTAAAGGTGCTCGAGGAGAGACAGGACCTGAAGTACATCACCGACATCGCTGCCGGCAACCAGGCAGAGCTCAACGAGAAGTTCGGCAAGAGAGTATTCGCTACCCCCAAGAAGATGGGTGCCGAGACAGCCGAGGCCAATGTCAATGCAGGAGTCGCTGCAGCCAACCAGATCTGCGATTTCTTTGCAACAGGTAACCGCAAGTTCCAGGTAAACAAATAGCGGATAGGAGAGAAACGATATGGTAAAAGTAAAACCCTTTGCAGCTATACGTCCTCCCAAGGCCATAGTAACCGAGGTTGCAGCCCGTCCTTATGATGTGCTCAACTCCCAGGAAGCCAAGGCAGAGGCAGGCGAGAAATCCCTTCTCCACATAACCAAGCCCGAGATTGACTTCGACCCCATCATCGACGAGCACTCGCAGCAGGCATACGACAAGGCTGTAGAGAACTTCAAGAAATGGCAGGAGAAAGGCTGGCTGGTACAGGACAAGAAGGAGTGCTACTATGTTTACGCCCAGACCATGAACGGCCGTACCCAGTACGGAATCGTGCTCTGCGCCAATGTGGACGACTACCTCACCGGCAAGATCAAGAAGCACGAGCTCACCCGCAAGGACAAGGAGGAGGACCGTATGATCCATGTCCGTATCCAGAACGCCAACATCGAGCCCGTATTTTTCGCTTATCCTGACAACACCGAGATCAATGCCATCGTGAAGAAGTACACCGACGGCAAGCCCGAGTACGACTTCGTGGCACCCGATGACGGTTTCGGACATCATTTCTGGGTAATCGACAATGACGAGGATATCAAGAGGATTACCGAGATATTCTCGACCATTCCAGCTTTCTACGTAGCCGACGGTCATCACCGTACCGCCGCTGCCGCTCTTGTAGGCGAGGAGAAACGCCGTCAGAATCCCAATCACAACGGAACAGAGGAGTACAACTACTTCATGGCAGTGGTATTCCCCGAGAGCCACCTCAAGATTATCGACTACAACCGCGTTGTGAAGGATCTCAACGGACTTACTCCCGAGCAGTTCCTCGAGAAACTGGGAGAGGATTTCGAGATCAAGGATATGGGTACCGAGATCTACAAACCCAAGAACCTGCACAACTTCTCGATGTACCTCGGAGGTCACTGGTACTCTCTCACAGCCAAGAAGGGTACCTATGATGACAACGATCCCATCGGAGGTCTCGATGTGACTATCTGCTCCAACCTTATCTTCGACAAGCTCCTCGACATCAAGGATCTGCGTACTTCGAAGCGTATTGACTTCGTAGGCGGTATCAGAGGACTCGGAGAGCTCAAGAGAAGAGTTGACTCGGGTGAGATGGCAGCAGCTTTCGCTCTGTATCCAGTATCCATGAAGCAGCTTATCAGGATAGCCGACACAGGCAATATCATGCCTCCCAAGACTACCTGGTTCGAGCCTAAGCTGCGCAGTGGTCTGGCTATCCATAAACTCGAGCGATAATTACGGTGCGGCGCGTCATAGCAGGCAAATCGCTGCGTTGTCTTCGCTCCAGAGCTCAGTCATTTACGCTCAGTAAACTCCTTCGCACTGAAGCTCGACGCCTTGCGCTTTACCCACTCTGACGCACCGAAGTATACTTTATAGAGGCCGTAATTGATGTATATCCATTGCGGCCTCTTTTTATTTGATTTTAATTGATTACGATATAGACAGAAAAATGAAACCGACGTTAGTTGTATTGGCAGCGGGTATGGGTTCCCGCTATGGTTCCCTGAAACAGATGGACGGAGTAGGCCCCAACGGAGAGGCGATTATCGACTATTCGATCTACGATGCAGTCCGTGCCGGGTTCGGGAAGGTGGTGTTTATTATCAGGCATTCTTTCGAGAAGGAATTCCGGGAGATTTTCACTCCCGAGCATTTCGGCGGGAAGGTCGGGATAGAGTTCGTATTTCAGGAGCTGGATTATCTGCCGGAGGGATTCAGCGTTCCGGAAGGCAGGGAAAAGCCTTGGGGTACATGTCATGCGGTCATGATGGCGGCTCCTGTAGTTGACACTCCCTTTGCTGTCATCAATTCCGATGACTTCTACGGACGCGAGGGCTATGCAGTGCTCGCAGACTATCTCCGCTCCGTTGAAGGACAGAAGGGCAAGTACTCGATGGTGGGATATAACCTGCACAACACTCTGTCCGATTACGGTACGGTTTCACGTGGCGAGTGTCGTGTGGATGCTGACGGCAATCTCGTATCCATAGTAGAACGTACCGCCATCGAGCGTGTGGAAGGAGGGCAGATCATGTACAAGGATTCGGATGGTCTTCATCCTCTGGATGAGAACACGGTCGTGTCCATGAACCTTTTCGGTTTCACACCGGATTTCTTTGCGGAGTCCGAGACTCTTTTCAAGAAGTTCCTCTCCGATCCCGCAAACATGGCCAATCCCAAGGCAGAATTTTTCATACCTCTGTGTGTAAACCAGCTGATCAACGACGGAAAGGTAAGCCTGAAGGTTCTCAACAGCGATGCCCAGTGGTTCGGTGTAACCTACAAGCAGGACAGACCCTATGTAGTGGAGCGCATCGCCAAGTTGGTGGAGAGCGGGGTATATCCCAGGCATCTGTGGAAATAGGCCTGTGCGATTATACCGAAAAAAAATCGTCTTAAAGCATCTCTGACGAAAAAAATTTTTTATCTTTGATAAAAATTTTTCTGATGAGGTGCTTTAAGTTTTTAATATTGTGTGCTGCATTTGTGGCTGGTTCCGGGTCTGTCAGTGTGGCTGCCCAGGAAGTGGATGTGCTTACTGTTGTGGATGAGCTGATAGGACGGTATGATTATTCAGGTGCACTTGATAAAATCAATGGTCTGATAACAGTGGATGTGCAGGACTCTGTGGCTGTGGCTTCATTGCCCGAGGGAGAAAGGGCAGTGCAGAGGGAGTTGCAGAAGAGAAAGGCCCAGTGTCTGAAGAAACTCTACAACTATGAAGGGGCTGTCGAAGCTTTTGGTGCGGTTCTCGCCTTGGACAGCAAGGCAAATCCGGTGCCGGTGCTGGCGGAGATAGCCGACTGCAATATCCAGCAGGGCAATCTGACCGAGGCGCTCAATCTTTACGGTCTGATCACCGTTATGGACCCGGGCAATCTTTATTTCAGGATGCAGAAGACAGTACTGTACTACTATTGCGGGATGTACGAGGACTGCATAGCCGGTGCGGAGTCCGTGATGGCCGTGGAGAGCATTCCGGCAATGGTTTCGCTCGCGGGAGACAGCTGGAACATGCTCGGGCAGCCTGATTCGGCTTTGGTGTGTTACCGTGAGGCTCTGGAATTCAATCCGTACGATGAGAATCTCATCGACAAGATCTCCGGCATCCTTCTGGATAAAAAGGAGTATGGAGTCCTGATGGAGATAACGAACCGGTATCTGGAGAGGGATTCTTCTTTTCAGGTTCTCGGGATTCAGGGGATGACTTATTATATGCGGAAGCAGTATCCGGAGTCACTGAGGATTTTCGAGCGGATGAGGGCGCTCGGGGATTCGACCTACAGTACGAATTTCTATTTGGGCCTGAATTATTTGGAGACGGACCTGCTTAAGGCCCTGTATGCTTTCGAGGATGCTTACAAGGCGGATTCTACGAATATCGAAGGTGTATATCAGTATGCATGTATTTTGGGCCGGGTGACAAGGAGGGACTCATTGACCCGCAGTATGTTCGACAAGGCCATCGGCATGATGCAGCCTGATCCTAAAGTCATGTACCGTTTTTACTCGGCATACGGGGACTGGCTGCTCAGGAAGGAACGTTTCGCGGAGGCGCGTGACAGATACCTGGATGCCAGGAGCTACATGCCGGAGCAGCTGACAGTGCTGCCTTCCCTCGGTTTCTGTTACGAGCGTCTGGATGACTGGAAGAATGCTGCGAAATATTACCGGGAGTTCATGGACCGCACTGAAAACAAGGAGAGCGATGTCTATGAATTTACCAAAGAGGCACTCGATTATGTCAACGGCAAGCTCTTCATGATGGAAGAGTAGGCGGTGGTGCAGTCTGTCTTAATTGGCCACTTCCGACAGGAATTTGATGCGTACCAGACGTATTTCCTCTTCCTGATAGTCAGGGCCGAGAGCCTTTTTGGCTTCCTCGACAGAGTCTGACTCGGCTTCTTCCTTGAAGTAGTCGTAGATGTCTTCTACCTTGTCCTCGTCTACTGTCTGCTCGATGTAGTAGTCCAGGTCGATACGGGTGCCGGCAGCGACAATGGCCTCGATTTCGTCCAGAACCTCCATGATATCCATGTTCTTGGCTTCTGCAATGTCCTCGAGCGGGACTTTCCGGTCGATGTTCTGGATTATGTATACCTTGTTGGCCGACTTGTTGACCAGCGACTTTACAACAATGTCCTCGGGACGCTGGATCTCGTTCTCCTCCACATATTTTGCTATCAGCTTGATGAATTCACGGCCGAACTTGCGCGCCTTGCCTTCTCCCACGCCCTGGCAGTTCTTCAGCTCGTCGAGGGTGACGGGGTAGTGGATCGACATATCCTCCAGAGACGGGTCGGAGAATATGACAAAGGCCGGCAGCTTGAGTTTGCGGGACATGTCCTTGCGGAGGTCTTTAAGCATGGAGTACAGAGCGGGATCGCCGACTCCGCCGCCGTGACGGACAGCCGCTGCTGCTGCGCTTTCCTCTTCATCCTCTTCATCTCCGTCAGCGAATTCCCTGTCTTCACTCAGAAGAAGCTCGTGCGGGGCTGCAAGGAACGCACGTCCCTCATCAGTGATGGATATCAGGCCGTACTGCTCTATATCCTTGTGCAGCAGATGGAGGATAACGCCCTGGCGGATTACGGCTATCCAGAACTTGACCCCTTTGTCCCTGCCCATGCCGAAAAATTCGCTTTCATGATGGTTGTACGATTTGATTATGGAGTTGGTTTCCCCGGAGAGGATGTTCGCCAGATGGTCAGTCCTGAAATTCTCCTTCATTGAGGCGACGAGCTCCAGGACGAGAGCCATTTCCTCCTGTCCGTCAAATGTCTTCTTGGGATTCAGGCAGTTGTCGCAGTTTCCGCAATTTTCTTCCGGATAGTCTTCCCCGAAATAGTTGAGCAGTATCTTGCGGCGGCAGCGGTTGGACTCGGCATAGGCAACGGTCTCCATCAGAAGCTGTTTGGCTATCTCCTGTTCGGACAAGGGCTTGCCCTGCATGAACTTTTCCAATTTGAGAATATCCTTGTAGCTGTAGAATGTGATGCATTTGCCTTCCTGTCCGTCCCTTCCTGCCCGTCCGGTCTCCTGATAGTAGCCTTCGAGGCTCTTGGGAATGTCGTAGTGGATGACAAAGCGTACGTCCGGCTTGTCGATACCCATTCCGAAGGCAATGGTGGCCACTATCACATCCACTTTTTCCATCAGGAACATGTCCTGGTTCTTGGCTCTGGTGGCGGCATCCATGCCGGCATGATAGGGCAGGGCCTTGATTCCGTTGACGGTGAGGAATTCGGCAATCTCTTCGGTCTTCTTCCTGCTGAGGCAGTAAACGATGCCGGACTTGCCCGGATTCTCCTTGAAGAACTTGATGAGCTCGCGGCGTACATTGACCTTGTCCCTCACCTCGTAGTAAAGGTTGGGGCGGTTGAAGGAACTTTTGAACACCTTTGCGTCCATCATGTTGAGGTTCTTCTGGATGTCGGCCTGCACTTTAGGGGTTGCGGTTGCGGTAAGGGCAATGATCGGTGCGCTGCCGAGCTTGTCTACTATGCTGCGTATGTTGCGGTATTCAGGTCTGAAGTCATGGCCCCATTCGGAGATACAGTGAGCCTCGTCTATCGCATAGAAAGATATCCTGATCTGTTTGAGCAGGGCAACGGTATCCTCCTTTGTCAGGGACTCCGGCGCCACGTACAGCAGCTTTGTCACTCCTGACAGGAGGTCATCCTTCACTTCCTGTATCTGGCTTTTGTTGAGGGACGAGTTGAGGAAGTGCGCTACTCCCTCAGAACCGGCGACAAAGCCTCTGATGGCATCCACCTGGTTCTTCATCAGTGCGATAAGGGGTGAAACTACGATGGCGGTTCCTGGCATTACAAGGGCGGGCAACTGGTAACATAATGATTTTCCGCCGCCTGTGGGCATGAGGACAAAGGCGTTGCCTCCCTCGATAAGATGCATCATTATTTTTTCCTGGTCTCCCTTGAATGTGTCGAAACCGAAAAACTTCTTTAAATTGGAATGTAATTCTTCAGAACTAATCTTCATATTTATTACCTTTGCGCGTCTAAAATTACCGAAAAGTTCAGTTTCTTGCAAATTAAAATGAAAAATATAACTGAAAAATTGAAGGGGTATGCGTCAGAGACCATTCTGGCCGAGGCACAGGCGCTCGATTCCCTGACAGAGGTGGTGGATGACAGTTTCGGAGAGGCAGTGGCGCTGATGGCTCAGTGCAGGGGCCGCATAGTGGTCTCGGGGGTGGGCAAGAGTGCGATAATAGCGCAGAAAATGGTGGCTACGCTTAATTCCACCGGAACACCCGCCCTCTTTCTCCATTCGGCGGATGCCGTGCATGGTGATATGGGCATGATAGGCAGGGACGACATAGTGCTTTTCATATCCAAGAGCGGCAATACCGGTGAGATCAAGCGGCTGTTCCCCTTTATCAAGATGATGGGCAATACAGTGGTTTCGATAGTATCCTGCAGGGAGTCGTTTTTAGGAACGCATTCGGATTACCTGATCTGCGTCCCGATCGGCAGGGAAGCCGGCCCTGACAATCTGGCTCCTACAACCAGTACAACCCTGCATCTGGTAGTGTGCGATGCAATCGCCATGGCCCTGTCACGGTACCGGAATTTCACCGCAGAGGATTTCGGACGCTTCCATCCGGGCGGTTCTCTCGGCAAGCGTCTGTACATGAGGGTAGATGATGTTTTCGACAGGACCAACAGGCCTTGGGTTTCAGAAGACGAGACTATCAAGAATGCCATTATCACCATTTCATCCCACCGGCTCGGGGCCACGGTCGTACTGGGGCCGGGAGGCGAACTGAGAGGGATCATCACGGACGGGGATGTCAGGCGTATGGTGGAAAACGGCAAGGATATCAACACTCTCAGGGCAGGAGACATCATGTCCCGCTCGCCCAAGACAATAGACAAGGCCGCTCTGGCCGTGGATGCCCTTAGGCAGATGGAAGACAACAAGATAACATCGCTGGTGGTGCTCGATTGCGGAGAGTATGCCGGCCTGATACATATTCACGATATAATGAGGGAGGGAATACAGTAATGACAACATTTGATCCGGACAGTGTAGGTATAGCAAACGGCAATTTTTTCGGTCTTCCGTGTTCTGAAGAAGAGGCGGATACGGTATTGATACAGGTCCCGTGGGACGCGACGGTGTCATACGGGAAGGGAACGGCCCTGGGACCGGCGGCCATGCTTGAAGCTTCGCTCCAGGTGGATCTGTACGATGAGAAAATACCGGGAGCGGCGGACATGAAGGTATGGACCCTGCCGCAGGACAACGGAGTGGCCGGGCTCAATATGAAGGCGAGGTCCGTGGCGGAACAGGTTATCGCGGCCCTGGAATCGGGGGCGGATCCTGCATCCCAGGAGAGCGGATGCGCCGTGGTCAACGGGTACTCGCAGCGTCTGAATGAATATGTGGAGAAGACTGCGGAAAAATATCTGGCGCAGGGCAGGTATGTGGCAGTAATAGGAGGGGAGCACAGTGTCCCCTTCGGTCTGATAAAGGCTCTCTCGGAGCGCCATCCTGGAATGGGAATCCTGCATGTGGACGCACACTCCGATACACGTGCGGCTTACGAGGGTTTCAAGTATTCCCACGCATCGATCATGTACAATGTCATGTCCGGGCTGCCCGGAGTGAGTCGCATCACACAGGTGGGTATCAGGGATTTCTGCTCGGCAGAGCACACCCTCATCACCTCCTCTCCCCTCTTTGCCCCCTTTACCGATTTCCGCATCAAGGAGATGCTTTTCAGCGGGACGCCATGGAACGGGATATGCGACAGGATAATATCGACCCTTCCCGATGAGGTTTACGTAAGTTTCGATATTGACGGCCTCACTCCGGAATACTGTCCCGGTACCGGAACCCCCGTCCCCGGCGGTCTGACATTTGCCGAAGCGGACTGGCTGCTGTACCGTCTGGCGGTTTCCGGGAAAAGGATTGTAGGTTTCGACCTGTGCGAGGTGGCTCCTGGCGGAAGCGGGGAATGGGATGCGAATGCCGGTGTACGCATGCTTTTCAAACTGTTGGTCTATTCCTCTTTTTCGATTAAGGAAAAATGACTATATTTGAAAGTTTGATAGGATAATCTAAAACAAACCTATAAATAACAGTGATGAATCCCAAAATGTATGTGCTACGCAGACGGGTTCTGCTCGAAAAGATCCTCCATAGCAGTATGACTGGAGGAGTGCTTCTTCTGTTCTGCGCGGTAGTTGCCGTCATGGCGGCAAATATCCCCGCGCTGAACTGGCTGCATGAGTTCTGGGACATCAGTTTCGGTTTTACTTTCGGTAATTTTACTTTTGACATGCCTGTCCGTCAGTGGGTCGATGACGTACTGATGGCGGTATTTTTCTTCTCGGTAGGTCTCGAGATCAAGCGGGAACTGCTGGTGGGCGAGCTGTCCACCATGAAAAAGGCAATGCTTCCCATGTTCGCCGCTCTCGGCGGAATGGTGTTCCCTGCCCTGATCTACACCTGCTTCAATGCCGGTACACCCTCTGCCGGAGGATGGGGTATCCCTATGGCGACGGACATCGCTTTTGCCATAGGCGTGCTTTCCCTGCTCGGCAAACGGTGCCCGGCGGGACTCAAGGTGCTGCTGGTAGCCCTTGCCGTCGTGGATGATATCGGTGCGATCATCGTCCTGGCGATATTCTACCCCGCCCATGAGATACACCTGATGTACCTGCTTTATGCGGCGCTGACCGTAGCCGTACTGGTACTTATCAACAGGGCCGGGATACGGAGCCTGCTTTTGTACCTTGTATTAGGTATCGTTCTCTTCATCTTCGTATTCCGTTCGGGCATACATGCCACTATAGCCGGAGTCATCCTTGCCATGACCATTCCGGCCAAGACCTCGAAAGGGGACATCAGGGCCTTTACCGGACCGGATTCTCCGCTCGGGCATCTGGAATCGGCCCTCCATCCTTGGGTCAATTATCTTATTATGCCTATATTTGCGCTCGCAAATGCAGGAGTGGTGATAGACTCGTCAGCGCTTGGAAACGGCGCTATGCCGGCAGTCATCCCCGGAGTGTTTTTCGGACTGCTGATAGGCAAGCCTTTGGGAATCTTCGTGTTCAGCTGGCTTGCAGTAAGGCTCGGGCTGGCCAGCAGGCCTGAGGGAACGAAATGGGTACAGGTTCTGGCACTTGGAATACTGGGCGGAATCGGATTCACGATGTCGATATTCATCGACAACCTGGCGTTCTCCGATCCGTTCCTGATCAATGCCGGCAAGCTTGCCATTCTCGCCACATCCTTCCTGGCGGCCTGCCTTGGAATTGCGGCATTATATTTGACAACAGGAGAAAAGAACAAAACAAACATAAGTATTTGAAAAATGAAAAGAACTGTAATCGTAACCGTTGCCGCAGCTGCGGCAGTACTCGCATTCTCATCCTGTGCGGGAACGTACCAGAAAGGAAACAGAATGCCGGACATCACATCGTCCCAGATTGATACCGTAAGCTATGCCCTCGGTATGTACTATGGCAAAATGCTGACCTCTTCACCTTTTGGCGAAATCGACCTCGGCCAGCTCCAGAAAGGATTCAGTGACGTGCTGAATGGCAAGGAAACCAAACTCGATGAAAACAGAATAGGCAATATCATCCAGACCCATCTGATGGCGCAGCAGGTCTATGAGGCTACCCGCAACCAGGAGAAAGGTGAGGAGTTCCTCGCTGCCAATAAAGAGAAAGAAGGAGTTGTGGAGACCGAATCAGGACTGCAGTACAAAATAGAGGTCGAGGGAACCGGTATCTCTCCCGAGCTCACAGATACAGTGGAGGTCAACTATGAGGGCCGCCTCATCGACGGAACCGTGTTCGACTCTTCCTATGAGAGAGGCGAGAGCATCAAGTTCCCCCTCAACGGCGTGATCAAGGGATGGGGCGAAGGCCTTACCTATGCCAAGGAAGGAGGACGTATCCAGCTTTACATACCTTCGGACTTAGGTTATGGCCAGCGCGGTACAGGCCCCATTCCGGCCAACAGCACACTGATATTCGATGTGGAGCTGATCAAGGTCTATAAGGCTGCCGACAAGGAAGAAAAAAAGTAATCTGTCTGTAAAAGAATGAGTAAGAGGAGTATAATCGTCTGCACCGTAGTGGCGGTGCTGCTGCTTGCAGGCATAGGGTATCTTTTCTGCTCCCTGTTTTTCGGGGACAGCGGGGAGGCCGTCAGAACAGACCGGCTCACTGATGGCGTGGAGGCTGTGCCCTCCGATGCCGTATTCCTCTTCGAGGCCGGCTCTTTTTCAGATATCGTGAATATGACGGACGAGGGGAGTGCACTGGGCAGGCTGCTCGGGTGCATTCCCGAATCCGCCTACGGCTGGGAGGCTGCCCTCTCCATGCACTATTCGAGCAAGAATGCCGTGTCTCCGCTCATTGTCCTGTCGCTGCCTGAAGACGAGGACGCAGCGGCGTTCATGGACAGGGTGCTTGACAAATGCGCGGGGACTGTCGAAAAGCGGTATGGCCAGCAGACAGTGTACAAGGCGGCCGTACCTGACGCGTCTTTTGCCCTTTACGGCCATTTTCTGGTGGCGAGTCCTTCTCTTGTCATAGTGGAGGCGTCCCTGCGGCATCTGGATAACGGCACGTCCGTCAAGGACCAGCCGCTGTATTCAAGGATATCCGGAGTCACGTCCGACAGGGGCGTGCTGCATGTGAGCTTCGCAAATCTCGGCAAGCTTTTCTCCGGGGCGGCAGCCCGTGACTATGTCCGTTATGCATCGTTTTTCCAGAGTTTTGCTGACTGGGGCGCATTCGGGATGGGAGACGGAGATTCGCCCGTGACATTCAACGGCCGGGTGATGAGTGTCCTTTCCGGAGAGCGTTTTTCGGATGTGCTGCTTACCCAGCGCGGCCGCAGGCCGGAGGTTTATTCCGTTGTCCCGTACAACGCGTCCTATGTGATAACCCTCCCACTGACGTCTTTCGGAGATTATATCAATGCCTATACCGCCTATATTGCCGCTGACGGGCGCAAGAAAGATTATGATTACATCAATGCCTCCCTTCCCGGCGATGTGTCGTCAAAGGCATTCGCAGAGTCTCTGAAGCTGGGCGAGGTGGCAGTGTTCTCCCTGGATACGGACGGTGGACGGAAAATACTTGCGCTCAAATGCGGGGACCTGACGCCTTTGGGAGGCACACCGTCATCGGTACAGGATTTCCGTTTCAAGGGTTATATTCCGTCCCTCCTCGGGAATGTATTCAGACCGTCATCTGAGGAATGTTTCTGCGTGTCCGGCAACTGGGTGCTCATCGGGGGTAGGGAAGAAATAACCGGGCTCCATAGCCAGCTCGTTTCCGGACAGATGTTCACGCTTGAAGACTATCTTTCCCAGACTCCGGCTGCCGGGGAACTGCGTGAGATATCGGCCCTGTCCATAATGATCAATGCCGGCCGCTACGGGGCACGCATGGCGGAATACTTCAAGGAGCCGTATTCGAAGACTGTGGCAGGAATGACCGGCTCCAGGAACTTTGAATTTGCCGTTCTCAATATGTGTAAGGTGGGGGATGTGCTCGGTGTCCGGACTTCGATATACAGCGAGGACCTGGCGAGTCTGCCCCAGCCGTCAGGAGTGGAGGACGGTCAGGTACAGGCAGTGGTCGAGGACATACCCGTTGCGGTGCCCGGCGGACCGTTCAAGGTCAGGAATTTCATCGACGGATCCGACAACTGGCTGGAGCAGCTGTCAAATTACGACATCCGTCTGCTCAACAGTTCGCGCAGGCCGGTATGGACTGTCAAATTCGACAAGCCTCTGTGCGGGACCGTCCGACAGATAGACTATCTGAAGAACGACAAGCTCCAGATGCTCTTCGGGGCCGGCGACAGGATCCATCTTCTGGACCGTCTGGGCAGGACAGTGGGACGTTTCCCTATCTCCCTCGGCAAAGATATTCTTCTTGGCCCAGATGTGTATGATTTCAAGGGGGACAGGAACTATACCCTGATGGTGCTGCACAAGGACAATACGGTCGTACAGTATGACATAGACGGCAGGAAAGTGCCGGGGTGGAATACAATCTCGCTCAATGAGAGGATAATGTCCCTCCCCGAGCGGATAGTGGTCGGCGACAGTACCTATTGGGCCGTGAGGACATCCTACCAGACTCTCCTGTATGATGCGCATGGCACGATATGTGCAGATTTCTCCAAGAAACACAAATTGAGAAAAGATACCGCAATAGAGCCTGTCTCGTCCCATGAGGTGGCTGTGACCACTTACGACGGGAGGGCGATGGTGCTGGACTTGAGTGACGGTTCTTTCAGAAAACGTTAGTAACAGATTATGATTTTCAATATTTTCCTTTTTATCATATTCGGAGCACTGCTGCTGATAATCGGAGTGCCGCTCCTTCTTTACAGACTGCTGAAGGGGAGCAGGCCTTTTTCCGGTGTCAGACCGCGCAGGGGCAGGCGTGAGGGAGAGGTGACCGTCTCCGGGAAGGACGCCACAGCCGGAGAGAAGATCGTAGGGGACCATATAGGGGAATATGTGGACTACGAGGAAGTGGAGGAAAAGAAATAACATCAACTCACCAGATGAGCGCTTTTAAACGTATTTTATCCTATGCCAGGCCATACAGCCGTTTCTGGCCGGGCTATCTGATATTTTCTATACTGTCTGTGATATTCGGAGTGGTCAACTATGCCCTGATCAAGCCTCTGCTTGAAGTGCTGTTTGACCCTGACGCAGTGGAGAAATTCTCCGAAATACCGGAATTTTCCATGACCGTGGATTATTTTTACGGAGTGTTCCAGTACTACCTGACCAGGGTCTTGGAGTCCAGCGGGGTGCTGAGAGGACTTATGTTTGTGTGTGTGGTGCTGATTATCACCTCTTTCCTCTCCAATCTCACCCGATTCCTGTCACAGAAGATACTTGTCAACATGAAGACCTACGTGATGAAAAACATCCGTACGGACCTGTTCAACAAGATAACCCGCCTCAATGTCGACTATTTCAAGCAGAAGCGTACCGGAGATATCCTTTCCAGCGTATCAAACGATGTAAACGAGGTGCAGAACAGTGTGGCCAGCAGTTTCCACATACTTTTCAGGGAGCCCCTGCTTATTATAGGTTTCCTGATAGGCCTGTTCTACATGTCCCCGAAACTGACAGTACTTACACTGATAACCCTGCCCGTCTCCGCATTTGTGATAGGGGCAGTTACGCGCAGGCTCAGGAGCGGGGCTACCCGTGCCCAGGCTTTGATGGGCCAGATCATCAGCCATTTCGAGGAGGCCATATCCGGAGTGCGCATCATCAAGGCTTTCAATGCCCAGAAATATGTGAGGGATCATTTCGACCGTACCAATGAGGAGCACAAGAACGTAAGCCGGGCCATGTACACCCGTCAGGAGCTGGCCTCGCCGCTTTCCGAGTTTTTAGGTATATCCGTGGCCGCCGCCGTACTTTTCTACGGAGGAATCCTGCAGATGAAAGGGGAACTGGGGATGAGCCTTTCCGGCTTTATCGTCTATATCGCATTCTACTGGAGGGTACTGGAGCCTTCAAAGGCCATTGCCGCAGCGTACTCCAACGTGCAGAAAGGACTTGTTTCCGGCAACAGGATTTTCGCCATCCTGGATGCCGAACCGTCCATCCGCAAGGCTGAGCACCCGGTACATATTTCCGAGTTCAGGGAGTCTGTCGAGTACAGGCATGTCTCCTTCAAGTATTCAACGGACTACGTGCTCAAGGATATCAACGTCACCATTCCCAAAGGCAAGATGATCGCCATCGTGGGGCCCTCCGGAGCAGGCAAGTCCACACTTGCCGACCTGCTCCCCAGATTCTATGACGTTACGGACGGAGGCATATTCATCGACGGCATCGATATCCGCCAGTACTGGCCGAAGGAGCTTATATCCCTCATGGGTATTGTGACCCAGGAAGCGATACTCTTCAACGACACCGTACGAAACAACATCACCTTCGGTATGGAGGACGTTCCGGAGGAGGATGTCATCCGCGCGGCCAGAATAGCCAATGCGGATGAGTTCATATCACAGATGGAACACGGTTATGATACCAACATCGGCGACCGTGGCGGCAAGCTTTCCGGCGGCCAGCGCCAGAGGATAGCCATAGCCCGCGCCGTCCTCAAGAACCCTCCCATACTTATTCTGGACGAAGCCACTTCTGCCCTGGACACCGAGAGCGAGCGCCTGGTGCAGGATGCGCTTACCAAACTGATGGAGAACCGTACCTCCATCGTCATCGCCCACCGCCTTTCCACCATCCAGCATGCAGACGAGATACTGGTGATGAAGGACGGACGCATCGTCGAGAGAGGCACCCATGCAGGGCTGCTTTCTTCCGGCGGTCTGTATTCGCATCTGTGCGACATGCAGACCTTCAACTGATACACTGAATAATGACATTACTAAAACCGAAAGAATGGAACAACCTAAGTCACTGAACAAGATTATTGAAGCGAGCATCAAGAAAAACTGGGACTGCCCCGCACTCTCCGACTACAACGGAGTGACCCTCTACTACCGGGACGTGGCCCGCAGGATCGAGAAGATCCACATAATGCTCGAGATGTGCGGACTGCAGCGCGGCGACAAGATCGCCATCTGCTCCAGGAACCAGGCCAACTGGGCCGTATCCTTCCTGGCCGCCCTGACCTACGGGGCAGTTCCCGTGCCCCTGCTGCACGAGTTCAAGAGCGGAAACATCTATCACCTGGTGAACCACTCCGAAGCCCGCGTATTCTTTGTGGGCGACATGGTGTGGGAAGGCCTCTCCCAGTCGGAGATGCCCGGCCTCGACGCCATCATCCTGATGAACGATTTCTCCCTGCTCTACGCATCCAATGAGAAGATAACCCATACCCGCGAGCACCTTAACGAGCTCTTCGGCAAGAAATACCCCCGGAGCTTCCATCCGGACTGCGTGAATTACTACGAGGACTCCCCTGAGGAGCTTGCGATGATAAACTATACCTCGGGCACCTCGGGTTTCTCCAAAGGAGTCATGCTGCCGTACCGTTCCCTGCTCTCGAACGTCCTTTTCGGCTTCGAGGTGCACGGCCATCTGGACAATGCCTCCAACTGCGTGTCCATGCTCCCTACCGCCCACATGTACGGTATGATGTTCGAGTTCCTGGTGGAGTTCTGCTCCGGCAGCCACGTGCATTTCCTTACCAGACTTCCGACTCCCAAGATCATCCTCGACGCCATGGGCTCCGTCAAGCCCGACCTTATCGTCACCGTGCCTCTGGTCATCGAGAAGATTTACAAGAAGAAGCTCGAGCCTATCATCAACCGCAGGGACATCCGCCTGCTGCTCAGGCTTCCCGTCATTGACGAGAAGATACTCAAGAAGATCAACAACCAGCTCGACGAGGCCTTCGGCGGCAAGTTCGACGAGGTGATTATAGGAGGAGCGGCGTTCAACCGCGAGGCAGAGGCCTTCTTCCGCCGTATAGGATTCCGTTTTACCGTGGGTTACGGCATGACCGAGTGCGGCCCCATCATCACATACGCCCGCTGGAACCAGACCAAGCTCTACTCCTGCGGCAAGGCTGCCCCGAGGATGCAGATTATGATAGATTCTGCCGATCCCCAGAACGTGCCCGGTGAGATTCTGGTCAAGGGCGACAACGTCTTCCTGGGCTATTACAAGAACGAAGAGGCTACTGCCGAGGCATTTACCGAAGACGGCTGGTTCCGTACAGGTGACATGGGAGTCATCGATTCCGACGGATTCCTGTTTATCAAGGGACGCTGCAAGAGTATGATTCTCGGCCCCTCCGGTCAGAATATCTACCCTGAGGAGATTGAGGGCGAGATCAACAATATGCCTTATGTGATCGAGTCCCTTGTGATAGAGGATAACGGCGGACTCCGCGCCCTGGTCTATGCCGACTCGGAGCTGGCTGCAGCTGACGGGCTCTCCAAGGATGAGCTGCTTGCCAGGATACAGCAGAGTGTCAAGGAGATGAATACGCACCAGCCCAACTATTGCAAGGTGGGGGCAGTGGAACTCTTCCCCGAGGAATTCGAGAAGACGCCGAAGAAGAGTATCAAGAGATACCTCTATCAGAGGACAAACAATTAGTATATTTAAGGAAACGACATGACCAAACAAGAGCAGTTTGACCGCAGCTATCTGGAAATGGCCAGGGTATGGGCCCGGAACTCCTACTGTACGCGCAGGAAGGTAGGGGCCCTGCTGGTCAAGGACCGGATGATCATCTCGGACGGTTTCAACGGGACCCCCGCCGGCTTCGAGAATATCTGCGAGGATCCCGTAACCGGCAAGACCAAACCCTATGTGCTGCACGCCGAGGCAAATGCCATCACCAAAGTGGCCCGTTCCGGCAACAACAGCGAGGGAGCCACACTGTATGTTACAGACGCCCCGTGTGTGGAGTGTGCCAAGCTCATAATCCAGGCCGGCATACGCAGGGTAGTGTACCTCATCGAGTACAGTGTGCGGGACGGTATCGAACTGCTCCGCAGGGCAGGGATAGAAGTCTGTAAATACGATATGCAGTAACGGATATGTCCTCGCCAGATAATTACAATACACTGAAGCTTGTTCTCTGGTCGGTGATAATGGTGCTCATAGGCAGTATCATAACCAAGGCTCTGGACAACCGTAGGGAACGTCTTATGCTTACTGAGACCGGCCATGGCTGGGACAAGCTGGAACTGGTGCTGCGGCAGATAGAACGCAACTATGTCGATTCGATAGATTATGGAAAGGTGACGGAGGATATCCTGCCTGTGGTGCTCGGGGAACTCGACCCCCATTCGGTGTACCTGCCACCCAAGAATATGGAGGAAGCCAATGCCGAACTGGAAGGCAACTTCGATGGCATAGGGGTGATGTTCAATGTTCCGTCCGATACTGCCATAATTATTTCGGTAATAGCCGGAGGACCGTCCGAGCGGGCCGGACTGCTGTCCGGAGACCGTATCATCGCTGTGGACGGACGTACGGTGGCCGGAGTCAATCTCAATCAGGATTCGCTGGTGGGCATGCTCAAGGGACCTTCCGGTTCGGTGGTCCATCTGGGCATCATGAGAGAAGGGGAGATGGTAGAGTTTGACGTGACACGCGACAAGATACCTGTCAAGAGCATAGATGTCGCCTATATGATAGACGATACTACGGGATACATGAAGCTCTCGAAATTCACCAGGACCAGTTATGCCGAATTTTCTGCAGCTGTGCCCCGGATGCTCGAGGCCGGCATGACCAGGATGATTTTCGACCTGAGGGACAATTCCGGCGGATATCTGGACCAGGCCCTGCTCCTGTCCAACGAGTTCCTGCCTGAGGGCAGTCTGATTGTGTACATGGAAGGTGTGCACCGTCCGCGTCAGAACTTCTATGCAGACGGCAGCGGGAAATGCCAGGATATCCGGTTGTCTGTGCTTGTCAATGAGAACAGTGCCTCTTCCAGCGAAATTTTCGCAGGTGCCATGCAGGACAATGACCGTGGAACCATATACGGCCGCCGCACCTACGGCAAAGGCCTGGTGCAGGAGCAGATATACTTCACGGATAATTCCGGAATCCGTCTGACGGTAGCACGTTTCTACACTGCCACGGGCCGTTGCATACAGAAGCCTTATGTACCTGGTGACGAGCTTGGTTATGTGTATGATATCTATGAGAGATACGAGCACGGCGAGATGACCAATGCTGACAGCATCGTCCGTAACGATTCCCTGAAATATGTGACTCCGAAGGGCAAGGTGGTCTACGGAGGGGGAGGCATCATACCGGACGTTTTCGTACCTATCGATACTGTAGGTGTGACGGACCTGCTGGTACGCATCAACCGTCAGGCTCTGGCTGTCAAGTATTCCTCCGAAGTTGCCGACATCTACCGTTCCAGCCTGCGCCGGGTCACGTCTCTGGAAGAACTGGAGCGGTTGCTGGACAGCATTGACCTGGAGTCCGGCTTCCTGTCCTATCTCTCCCGCAATGGGGTGGAGGTTGACCGTAGGCAGTGGGCCATATCCGGCAATATAGTCCTGACACAGCTAAGAGCCCTGGTGGGACGCTATTCTCCTTTGGACGACAATGCGTTCTATCCGCTTATCGCTCCGATTGACAATGTGATCGTGGAGGCGGCGGGGCTGGGTTCCGGACAGAATTGAAAAAAATCTTGCAAGTTGCGGAAAAAACACTATCTTTGCACTCCCGTTTAGGAAAAGTGTCTGCCCGGATGGTGAAATTGGTAGACACGCTAGTTTCAGGGACTAGTG
>ENA-OOXJ01000500-OOXJ01000500.1-human-gut-metagenome-genome-assembly--contig:-NODE-500-length-33274-cov-3.392577_pt1 | contig 33274 bp, 23 predicted proteins | sample MGYA00241587_ERZ501343 | MGnify/ENA primary metagenome ERZ501343 (study PRJEB25962, sample SAMEA2042918) | human gut metagenome | biome: human gut; feature: human-associated habitat; material: faeces... | reverse complement strand
CCCGGCCGAGGCCGCGCGCAGCGACGCGCGCTTGCCGCAGAGCGTGACCGCCGCCACCTGGCCCGGCGCGAGAGCGCGCACGGCCTCCGGCAGCAGCGCGGAAAACTCCGCACCGCGGTGGTCCCCGAAGGCGGAGACCGCCGCGGGGTTCATAAAGACTATATTTTCCCCGTCCGTGCCGATGACCGGCTCGAGCGCGGATTCAAAAAGCAGGGCCATGCCCTCGGTGAGTTCCTTCATGTCCGACCCCTTGTGAGAAGTTGTAAACATAATAGCAAATTCCCCCGCCCAATACAACCATTTCAGTCGAACCGTGTCGAATAATGTCGAATTTCTCTTCACGGCCGCACCCCGCTCATATATGATATGCCGGTTACCCGGCTATGCGTCCGAAAAAATATGGCAAGTTTAGTACAAAACGTATGGAATGTTTAGAATATTGCAAATATGGTATTGAAATTTCCGGGCGGATGTTATAGAATACTTCCGGCAAAAATAAAACCGGTTCATTACATTTTCAGATATGGAGGAATATCAAATGAGCATCAGAATAGGCATCAATGGCTTCGGCCGCATCGGCCGTCTGGTCTTCCGCGCCGGCATCGTCCGTGACGACGTCGAGATCGTCGCCGTGAACGCCCCCGACAAGACTCCCGAGCAGCTCGCTTACGCTACGAAGTATGACTCCGTCCACGGCCGCTTCAACGGCACCGTCGAGGTCGTCGACGGCAACCTCGTCGTGAACGGCAAGAACGTCAAGCTCCTCAACAGCCGCGACCCCTCTCAGCTCCCCTGGGGCGAGCTGGGCGTTGATTACGTCCTCGAGTGCACCGGCAAGTTCCTCACCAAGGAAGCCGCTCAGCCGCATCTGGATGCCGGCGCCAAGGTCGTTGTTCTCTCCGGCCCCTCCAAGGACGACACCCCGATGTTCGTCTGCGGCGTCAACCTCGACAAGTATGACCCCAGCATGACCGTCGTCTCCAACGCCTCCTGCACCACCAACTGCCTGGCTCCTCTCGCCAAGGTCATCAACGACAAGTTCGGCATCATCGAGGGCCTCATGACCACCGTCCACGCCGGCACCGCCACCCAGAACGTCGTTGACGCCTTCTCCAAGAAGAACTGGCGCCTGAGCCGCAGCTGCTTCGAGAACATCATCCCCTCCACCACCGGCGCCGCCAAGGCTGTCGGCAAGGTCATCCCCGAGCTGAAGGGCAAGCTGACCGGCATGTCCATGCGTATCCCCAGCGCCGATGTCTCCATCGTCGACCTGACCTGCCGCCTCGAGAAGGGCGCCAGCTATGATGAGATCTGCGCCGCCGTCAAGGAGGCCGCCGAGGGCCCGATGGCCGGTGTCCTGGCTTACACCGACGAGGAGGTCGTCTCCTCCGACTTCCGCACCGATCCCCACACCTCCATCTTCGACGCGAACGCCGGCATCAGCCTGAACCCCAACTTTGTCAAGCTCGTCGCCTGGTACGACAACGAGTGGGGCTTCTCCAACAAGATGCTCGACCTCACCAAGTATATCGACTCTGTCCGCAACAAGTAATCGCACAACGACAAAAGCCGTCCGGTTCAAACCGGACGGCTTTTTTGCGGCCCGCACGCAAAGAAATGCCCCGCCCATGGTCGGGCGGGGCGACGGGGGAAAGAGTGCTGCGCTCAGGCGGTGCGGCCGGTCAGCGTCTCGGCCGCAGCGCGTATGTCCGCCAGGGAGGCCGACCGGGTGTGGACGATCGGCTTCCAGGTCACGCGGCTGGCAAACAGCGCGGCAAAGGAAATGGGGATATAGGTGAACATGAAGAGCGGGAAGGTGAAGGTGTACACGACCTTCTTCCAGTTGGGCGCATAGATGCGCTTCCACTCGCTTATGGTGGCGGAGCCGCCGATGATGAGCAGCGTGAGGTAGGTGTTGAGCAGCATGGAGAGCAGAGACTCCCCTATCACGCTGATGTCCTGACCCGTGAAGATGCCGTACACAGCGGCAATTCCGTTTGCGAACACGCCGATGAAGGAGAGGATGGCGGCGGGCATGATGTTCATGGTCATGTCGAAGCAGGAGAAGCTGCCGTGCGCTATGCCGCGCAGGAGGTCCTTGCCGTACTTGCCGAACACCTGCAGATAGCCCCGCGCCCAGCGCAGGCGCTGCCGCCAGGACTGACGGAAGCCGGTGGGCTGCTCGTCGTAGAGGATGGCGTCGTGACAGTAGCCTATCTTGAGGCCGCGGACGACGCTGTGCACGGTGAACTCGATGTCCTCGGTGAGCAGGTGGAAGTGCCAGCCGCCGCAGTCGTCGAGCACCTTCTGCGAGAACAGGAAGCCCGTGCCGGAGACGGCGCAGCTGGTGCCGAGGTTGAAGCGGGCGTGGTTGAGGAACTGCGACTCGCGCAGGAACCACAGCGCGTAGCCGGAGGAGATCCAGTTGTCGCCGAAGTTCTTGGAGTTGCGGTAGCTCGTGACGATGCCGTAGCCCTGGGAGAAGACCTTGTTCATCTCCTCGATGTAGTTCTCCTCGAGCACGTTGTCCGCGTCGAAGACGAAGTAGCCGTCGAAGGGCCGCTCCGGGAAGAGCTCGTCTATGCGGTGGAGCAGATAGTTGAGGGCGTAGCCCTTGCCCACGTTGGCGGTGTCGAAGCGCTCGAAGACTATGGCCCCGGCGTCGGCGGCGACGCGCGCCGTGTCGTCCGTGCAGTTGTCGGCCACGACGAAGGTGGTCACCAGACCGCCGTCGTAGGTCTGACGCTTTATGCTCTCGATGAGGTTGCCGATGACGGCCTCCTCGTTCCTCGCGGACACCAGCACCGCGTAGCGGTGTCCCTTCGCCTCGCCCTTGCGCTTGTCCTTCACCACGAAGGGGACAAGTATGTAGACGAACTGGTAGGTATAGCACACTATGAACACAATAGATATTATAAAGTTAATGGTCTTTACGGCTTCCATTACAGATGTCCCTCCCATCTGTCCATCATTATAGGGTCAGAATTTTAATAACTGATTCAACTGTGCTTTAAGATTTGATTAAATGCGTCGGAAGGCGTCGTGTACTAATTGTATTAACACACTTGGCCAGAGATAATCTATCACAGGCGTCGCCGCCTGTCAAGCCCCGGTGTTTGGGTGGGTTAGTGAATATCGCAAAATTATTATTCACGCGCAGGCGCGGGCTTGTACCCTTTGTCCGAAGCCGGAAAAAACACGAAAAACGCGCTTGACCTCTGCGTATAATGCGAGTATTATAATGAATTGACCGGGCCTGCGCCCGATTTTTGCAAGTTTATACGAGAATATTTATTCGTTATTCACCGAATTTCCGCTCAAACGGGCGGTGAAAGGAGCCTATCAACGATGTCAAAGGCCTATCTGCTGCTTGAAAACGGCATGGTGTTTGAAGGAGAGGGCTTCGGCGCGTCGGGAACGCGCGTGGGCGAGCTTGTGTTCACCACGGGCATGACCGGCTGTGCCGAGAGCCTCACGGACCCGAGCTACCGTGGCCAGCTCATCACCTTCACCTTCCCCATGCTCGGCAACTACGGCATTTGCTATGAGGACCGTGAGAGTCCGCACATCCACGCACGCGGCGTCGTGGTGAGGGAATACTGCCCCCGCCCCTCGAACTTCCGCGCCGAGGTGGATGTGGACACCTTCCTTCGCGAGGAGGGGGTCTGCGGCATCTGCGGCGTGGACACGCGCCGCATTACCCAGCTCATCCGCACCAAGGGCGTCATGAACGCCGCCGTGACCGACGCTGAGCCGGACGACGCACTGCTCGAGCTCGTGCGCGCGCACCGGGTCGCCGGCGTCGTGGATGAGGTCACGGTAAAGGAGCCGGTGCTGCTTGCGCCGAGGGGCGAAGCGCGCTATTCCGTAGCTCTGCTGGACTTCGGCTACAAGCGCAGCATTGCCGACTGCCTCACGGCACGCGGCTGCGCCGTAACGCTCTACCCTGCCAAGACTCCGGCGGAGCAGATAATCGCCGCGGGACACGACGGCGTCATGCTTTCCAACGGTCCCGGCGACCCGACCGAAAACGCATACAGCATAGAGCAGATAAAGATACTCATGGACACCCTGCCCACCTTCGGCATCTGCCTGGGTCACCAGATGATGGCCATTGCCTCCGGCGCACGCACAAGAAAGATGAAGTTCGGCCACAGGGGCGCAAACCAGCCGGCGAAGGACCTCAAGACCGGCAGGGTCTATGTCACCAGTCAGAATCACGGCTACGCCGTGGACAACGCCTCTCTGCCCGATTCCGGGGCGGTGATGCGCTTCGTCAACGTCAACGACGGCTCCTGTGAAGGCCTCGACTACCCTGGCAAGCGGGCCTTTTCGCTCCAGTTCCACCCCGAAGCCCACGGTGGGCCGCTCGACTGCAACGGCATGTTCGAGAGATTCATTTCCATGATGGGAGGCGGCGTCGATGCCTAAGGATAACAGCATCAAAAAGGTCCTCGTCATAGGCTCCGGACCCATAGTCATAGGCCAGGCGGCGGAATTCGACTACGCCGGCACTCAGGCCTGCCGCCTGCTCATGGAAGAGGGCGTCGAGACCGTGCTGGTGAACTCCAACCCGGCCACCATCATGACCGACCCCGACATGGCCGCCACGGTCTACATCGAGCCCCTGGACCAGCGCACGGTGGAGCGCATAATCGAAAAGGAAAAGCCCGACAGCCTTCTTGCCGGTCTCGGCGGGCAGACGGGCCTGAACCTCGCCATGGAGCTCTACAAGTCCGGCTTTCTGCGTGAGCACGGCGTCCGGCTCATCGGCACCAACATCGACGCCATAATGAAGAGTGAGGACCGCCAGCTCTTCAAGGACGCCATGGCCGAGATAGGCCAGCCCACCATCCCCTCCCGCACGGCGGAGACCCTGCCTGCCGCCCTCGCCGCTGCGCACACCATAGGCTATCCCGTCATCATCCGCCCCGCCTTCACCCTCGGCGGCTCCGGCGGCGGCATAGCCCACAGCGAGGAGGAGATGCTCACCGTCGCCGCAGCGGGCCTCGACGCCTCGCCCATACACCAGGTGCTGGTCGAGAAGTACATCTTCGGCTGGAAGGAGATCGAGTTCGAGGTAATGCGAGACAGCGCGGGCAGCGCCGTCACCATATGCAGCATGGAGAACGTCGACCCCGTCGGCGTCCACACGGGCGACTCCATCGTCGTCGCCCCGGCCCTGACGCTGGCCGACCGCGAGTATCAGATGCTCCGCTCCGCCGCTCTCTCCATAATCGGCAAGCTCGGCATCGAGGGCGGCTGCAACTGCCAGTTCGCGCTCGACCCCGAGAGCATGAACTACGCCGTCATCGAGGTCAACCCCCGCGTCTCCCGCTCCTCCGCCCTCGCCTCCAAGGCGACCGGATATCCCATAGCCAAGGTCTCCGCGAAGATCGCGCTCGGCTACACGCTCGACGAGATCAAAAACGAGGTCACCGGCGAGACCTTCGCCTGCTTTGAGCCGGCGGTGGACTACGTCGTCGTGAAGTTCCCCAAGTGGCCCTTCGACAAGTTCGCCGGCGCGAGCCGCGGCCTCGGCCCCCAGATGAAGGCCACGGGCGAGGTCATGGCCATCGCCCCCTGCTTCGAGGCCGCGCTGATGAAGGCCGTGCGCGGCGCGGAGATAAAGCAGGACACGCTAAACCGCAAGTCCTCCTCCCGCCGCCCGCTCAGCCTGCGCATAATGGACATGGACGACATGCGCATATTCACCCTCTTCGAGGCGCTCAAGGCCGGCTACTCCGTGGAGGCCCTGCACGACATGACCCGCATCGACGAGTGGTTCCCGCGCAAGCTCGAGGGCATGAAGCAGCTCGAAGACTCCCTCGCCGCCGGGCTCACCGCGGAAAACTACAAGACCGCCCGCCGCTTCGGCTACACGGACGCCGCCATCAGCCGCATCTCCGGCTGCAAGACGCCCGAGCGCCCGCCGCTCTCCTACAAGATGGTCGACACCTGCGCCGCCGAGTTCGAGGCCCGCACGCCCTATTTCTACTCCGTGCCCGAGGGCTGCTGCGACGCCCGCGCCAAGCGCGCCGAGGGCCGCGAGACGGTCATCGTCCTCGGCTCCGGCCCCATCCGCATCGGCCAGGGCATAGAGTTCGATTACAGCTCTGTCCACTGCGTCCGCACCCTCCGCAAGATGGGTTACGACGTCGTCATCATAAACAACAACCCCGAGACGGTCTCCACGGACTACGATACCGCCTCCCGCCTCTACTTCGAGCCCCTCTGCCCCGAGGACGTCATGGGCGTCATCGAGGTGGAAAAGCCCGTCGGCGTCGTCGTGGCCTTCGGCGGGCAGACGGCCATATCGCTTGCGAACTTCCTCGTCTCCCAAGGCGTGAAGATCCTCGGCACCTCTGCCGAGGGCATAGACCTCGCCGAGGACCGCGAGAAGTTCGACGCGCTGCTCGGCACCATGGGCATAGAGCGCCCGCGCGGCGCCGGCGTGAACACGCTCGAGGAGGCGCTGGAGGCCGCGGAGCGGCTGGGCTATCCCGTGCTGCTGCGCCCCTCCTACGTCATCGGCGGCCAGAACATGGTCATCGCCCACGAGGAGGCCGACGTGCGCCGCTACATGGGCATCATCCTCTCCGGCGGCATCGCCAACCCCGTGCTCGTGGACAAGTACATGCCCGGCACCGAGCTCGAGTGCGACGTCATCTCCGACGGCGAGCGCGTGCTCATCCCCGGCATCATGGAGCACGTCGAGCGCGCTGGCATCCACTCCGGCGACTCCATTGCCATCTATCCTCCCAAGAGCCTGTCTCCCGAGATGACGGCCCACGTTGCGGACTGCTCCCGCCGCCTGGCCCTCGCCCTGGGCACGCGCGGGCTGGTGAATATACAGTACCTCATCTACGAGGGCAAGCTCTACGTCATCGAGGTCAACCCCCGCGCCTCGCGCACCATCCCCTATCTGAGCAAGGTCACGGGCGTCCACATGGTGGACATCGCCACCCGAGTCATGATGGGAGCCTCGCTCGAGGAGCTGGGCTGTCCGGACGGTCTGCTGCCGCCCTCGCCCGTCTACGGCGTCAAAGCCCCGGTATTCTCCTTTGAAAAGCTGCCGGACGCCAACAGCCTGCTCGGACCCGAGATGAAGTCCACGGGCGAGGTGCTCGGCGTCGGCCGCACGCTGCGCGAGGCGACGTACAAGGCCCTGTGCGCCGCAGGATACACCTTCCTGAGCGCTCCCGGCGGAGCCCGCCGAGGCGTGCTGCTGAGTGTGGACAACCGCCAGCTCGGCGAGATCGGCCCTCTTGTGCGCAAACTCGATGCCGAGGATCTGCACATGTTCGCCACGCCGGACACGGCCAACGCCATCAAGGCCCTGGGCTGCTACGCCTTCGACATAGGCTCCGTCACCCGCACCGCCGACCTCGGCGGAATGCTGGAGTGCGCGGGCATCGGCCTTGTCATCTACTCCGGCGCCCTGCACGACGACACGATGGGCGACTACATTGAGCTCCACCGCCAGGCCATCCGCCGCGGCATCCTCTGCATCACGAGCCTCGACACCGCCCTCGCCGCCATCTCCCTGCTCAACGAGCACCTGACCCCGGACGACACCGAGCTGCTCGACATCGGCACGGTCGGCCGCCTGCCCCTTGTTCAGCAGGCCCAGAATGCGGAAGCGCTGGCGGAACGACGGCTTGGCCGCCAGCTCCTGCACGGCCTCCTGCCGGCGGAGGATGGGTTCCCGCTTGTCCAGGTGGCAGGCCATCCACCCGGCCAGCTGTTCGCGTCCGAGGCGGGTACACGTGCGGTTGACGTACTGGAAGAGCGAGCGGGGACCGAAGACGTCGAGGTCGTACGTATAGGGATGGGCCGGGTCGGCAAACTCCTTGCCGTCGTCGAAGGCTGAGGTATCCTGGTCAAGTGCGGCCAGCTCCTGGCGGTTCACCTCCAGCCGTTTCTCCTGATAGTCCTTCCGCAGGAACAGGCGGTTGTGATACTTCACCAGCAGCAGGAAGGGCAGCAGGCAGGCGGCCGTCACGGCATACATCAGCGCGCCCTGGCCCCACAGCCCTATCACCGCCGCCACGGCTCCGCTGAAAAGCAGCAGGCGCAGGGTGCCGGTGCGGTAAATCAGTCGTTGCGTCTTTGTCACTTCGCCGGCCGCGCGTTCGGCATCCTGCCGGTAGGCGGCGCGTATTTCGTTTTCGGTCATCATACTTGTTGGGTGTTAGTTTGTGCGGCAAAGGTATAAAAATACGGGCAAGTATCGTTCTAGCCTTTCCTCTTTATATTATTTTGGTCGCATTCTTGCAGATCTTTCTAAAATAACTTACCTTTATCTCGGAAAACCAATGAACCGAAGAGGAGATTGTTTTAATATGAAAAAATGGGTCGTATTGCTGATGTTGCTGTGTGTCTCGGGGCTGTTTCTGCCCTGCGAGGCTCAACAGATTATGTATGCCAACCTGCGTGAACTGGTAGAATATGAAGGTGATACGGTTACAACGTTACGGGTAGAACGACGCAGTAGGAATCAGATACTGTTGATGGGCGGAGGTGACTATCGGATCGAAGCTGACGAAAACCGTGGCTTGAACCGCTATCTGCGTAAGCGTTGCTATGCGGTGCGGATTGATACAGCCCTCTACGTCAACTGCCGCAAGATGCGCTACAAGCGCTACCGTTTCGGCAACTGCTATGCGGCCGCCATGCACGTGGGCGACAAGTTCTACTTCTGTGCCCAGCCCGTTGGCCAGGCTGCCACGAGCACGGCCCAGTCGCCCGATGCCACGAAGCTGGGCGGCGAAGTGGGCGATGCCATTGCCGCATCGGCGCTGGTGACTGCCCGTGTGTTCTACGAAATCAATCCCGAGACCGGCCGTGCCGAATTTGTAGGTAAGGACAAAATGATGGCTCTCCTTGAAGGCTATCCCGACTTGCAGGCAAACCTTCGCTTGGAAGAGAGTGAGGCGGCCGATGTGATGGTGCGTTACCTGCAGGCGTTGCAACGTTTGGGCGAATAAGGAAACTTTTTTCTAGCCTTTTCTTCATTTTTCCTAAATCTTTCCAGAAAGGCTGCTTTTCTTTGCTGTACGAAAACAAATGAAAAGATCGAATAAGTATTAAACCTAAAAAATGTACAGTTATGAAAAAGTTAGTTCTTTTATTAGTGAGTGTGTTCACCCTTCAGTTTGCATCAGCCGGTAACGATAAACCGATCACTGTCGAGCAGCTTCCTGCCGTTGCACAGCAGTTTGTCAAGAAGCATTTCGCATCGGAGAAAGTGGCTTTTGCCAAGGAAGACTCTGAGTTGTTCGATACCTCTTACGAGGTGATGTTTGCCAACGGTGATAAGGTTGAGTTTAACAAGAAAGGTGAGTGGACCGATATTAAGTGTAAACATTCGCAGGTGCCTGCAGCAGTTGTGCCGCAAGCCATTCAGAAATTTGTCACTGATCGCTATCCCGATGCTAAAATCATCTCCTTGGAGAAAGACCGTTACTCTTACGAAGTGAAACTCAATAACCGCTGGGAAATTAAGTTCGACACAAAGTTCAATGTCATCGACATGGATTCTGACGATTGAAAAAATACTTTATGCACAAGTTGATTTGTGCACCTGTTTATTCTGTGAATGATGTGCAGCTGCTCCGTGCGGAGCGGCTGCTCTTTTTTTGAGCAAATTGTTATTATTATTAATTTTTTCAAAAAAGAGAGGAAACGCAATGAGGCGATTGGGTTTCCTTTCCGTATATTTGTAGCGTTTTATCGCTGAAAGCGGAATTATAACCCAAATTTTGGAAAGAGATGAGTGATAATGCAAAGCGCTCGGTGCCAAGAACCGAACTGAAAAAACGAATTGTAGAGACAGCGATGCAAGCCTTTAAGTCGCACGGCATAAAAAGCATCACGATGGATGACATTGCGGTGTCGTTAGGTATTTCCAAACGTACCCTTTACGAGGTATTTGCGAACAAGGAGATGCTCTTGGAAGCTTGTATACTGAAGGAGCGGGAAGACATGAAAGCCTATGTAGACGAAATGTTGGCAACGTCTGACCATGTTCTTGAGGTGCTGCTCAAGCTTTATTTGCATAGTATCGAACGTTTTCATGCCACTCATAAGAGTTTCTTTGAGGACTTGAAGAAATATCCGAAAGTCTATGAGCTTTTCAAAAGCGACAAGAAACATGATTCGGCAGAAGCTGTCAGTTTTTTCAAGGAGGGTGTGAAGCAGGGAATCTTTCGCGATGATATTAATTTTGCCATAGTCAATCTGTTGGTGCATGAACAGATAGAACTTTTACTCAACACCGATATTTGCGAGAAATATTCTTTCCTGGAGGTTTATGAGTCCATCATGTTTACTTATCTCCGTGGTATCTCTACCGAGAAAGGGGCGCGTGAACTGGAAAAGTTCATCTGCGAATATCGGCGTACGCCGCAGGGATAGAATGAGAATATGGAGAAAAATGAGCTGAAGAAAGTAGGAGGGTTGGTGCTGATGGTGATGGCTGCTTTGCTGTTGCTGCACTGGCTTCCTGCGACAGAGGTGGGAGGACACGCCCTGAGACGGGTGGATATCCTGGCCGACGTACGGCCTCCGCTGGTCCTTGCGGACGAACCAGATACGCTGGAAGTGCAGCTGCCTGTTGCCAAACCTGCGTTTGCCGATACTTGTCCATCGGGCAAGGTGTGCATCGAAGACTATAGCGACAGTATCCGCCGGGGAATGTCGGCTTTTTACGAAGCATTGGATGAACTTGCACAGCGTCCGCGTCCTGTACGTATAGCCTATTTTGGCGATTCTTTTATTGAAGCAGATATCCTGACTGCCGATTTACGGGCCATGCTCCAGCAGAAATATGGCGGATGTGGTGTGGGCTTTGTTCCCATTACTTCTCCCATCAACGGCTTCCGTCCTACGGTGATCCACACTTTTGGAGGTTGGAACAGTCATGCGGCTACGGATTCCGTAGGTTTCGAGCGGAGCAGGCAGGGGATTTCGGGGCATTATTTCTTTCCTTATGATGGCGCATATGTCGAACTCCGAGGGCAACGGAAGTATGCTTCTCGTCTGGACACCTGCCGTCAGGTCAGTGTCTTTTTCCGCAATACTGGGACGATGGATCTTTCGCTGAAGATAAATGGAGCAACGGCCTTGTCCCAATCGTTCGGCCCTGAAGAGCAGATTCGCAAATGGAGTGTCGAGGGGCGTATCGGTACAGCCCGTTGGACGGTGAATGCTGCCGATTCTGCCGTGTTCTATGGCGTGGCAATGGATGACTTGTCGGGTATCGTACTGGACAACTTTTCATTGCGCGGAATGTCCGGTCTTTCCTTGCGTTTTATTCCTCTTCAGACATTGAAAGAATTTAATGCCTTGCGTCCATACGACCTGATAGTGCTGCAATATGGGTTGAACGTGGCTACCGAACGAGGGCGTGACTACAACTATTATGTCGAAGGCATGACTACCGCTCTGAAGCATCTGAAGGAAGCTTTTCCGCAGGCTGCTATTCTGATTGTCAGTGTGGGCGACCGAGACTACAAGACCGAAGAAGGCGACCTGCGTACAATGCCTGGCATTCGTAACCTGGTGCGCTACCAACAGCGGCTGGCAGCTGACAACGGAGTCGCTTTCTGGAACTTGTTCGAGGCAATGGGCGGTAATGAAAGCATGGTAAAACTGGTGGAAGCGAATCCCGCCCAAGCCAATTACGACTATACACATATCAATTTCCGTGGAGGTAAATACTTGGCCGGTCTGCTTTACGAAGCTTTGGTCTATGGTAAGGAACAATATGACAGAAGACGTGCTTATGAATCGGAACCATAGTGTGAAATATCTGAACAGAATGACGTTGCGATGCAAGGTGTTGTGTTTGTTAGCTGTCATGGGCCTGTGCCATCTGCGGGCTCAGGATGCTCTGCCTCTGCAAGCTATGGTAGATTGTGAAGCTGTTTCTTGCGATACGCTGTTTGCCTATGGACATCGTACCGATACCATTGATTGGTTACCAGTCGTTTGGCCTTCGTCTTTTCGTATGCAGCAAGCTAATGTGTTGACTGACAGCTTGGGATTCCTTCATCCTTTTTGGGAGAAATTACGTCTGATGCGTGCCGGAGATGTTTCAGATACTGTTCGGGTGGTACACGTCGGTGACAGTCATATTCGAGGACACATGTTGACGGATACAGTGGCTTCTCTCCTACGAAAGGTGTTTACAAATATGACCTATCGGGATTTTGGTATCAATGGGGCATTTTGTATTTCTTTTACTCGGAAAGAGCGTGTCGAAGCAATTGCGGCTCTTAGGCCCGATTTGCTCATTTTATCATTTGGCACCAATGAAAGTCACAATTATCGGTACAATACGGAGGTGCATTACCGGCAGATGGATGAGTTGGTGCGTATGCTTCGGGAACGGTTGCCCGATGTGCCCATGATGCTGACTACGCCGCCTGGGTCTTACGAAAGCAAACGTCGTGGAAGGGGGCGTCGAACGTATACAATCAATCCTCGTACTTCGGCCGTAGTAAAGAACATCATTCGTTTTGCTGATGCAAACGGATTAGCTGTCTGGGATTTGTATGATATTGCAGGCGGAGTGAAGAGGGCTTGCCTGAACTGGCAGGAAGCCGGACTGATGCGTCCTGATCATATCCATTTCATGCCTGCCGGATATGCCTTGCAGGGTGAGTTGCTTTACGAGGCTATCGTGAAAACTTATAATGCTTATGTGGAACATTGATACAATATTGACCTACCTTAACATCGATTGGTCCCGCTTGCGCAACGTTTTTTTGTACGATCCGCAGGCGCCTATGATTTTCAGCAGCGGCCTGTTTCTTTGGTTGTTTGCTGCCTTTGTGGTTGTGTATCTACTTTTGCAAAGGCGCACTACCGCCCGTTTGCTGTTTGTCACCCTGTTTTCCTACTATTTCTACTACAAGAGCAGCGGCACGTACTTCTTTCTGCTGGCGTTGGTTACAGTCAGCGACTTTCTGATAGCTCGCTTCATGGAGCGGACGGCTGCGAGATGGAGACGTAAGTTGTGGGTCACATTGAGCCTGGTTATCAACTTGGGACTACTCTGTTACTTTAAATATACCAATTTCTTCGGAGCGTGTTGGGCATCGTTTACGGGGGGACACTTTGATCCGCTGGATATTTTCTTGCCTGTGGGCATCTCATTCTTTACTTTCCAGTCGCTGAGTTATACGATTGACGTTTATCGGAAGGAAATTACTCCCCTCAGCAACTTGCTCGACTATGCGTTCTACGTATCTTTCTTCCCTCAGCTGGTAGCGGGTCCCATCGTGCGTGCACGCGACTTCATTCCGCAGATTCGCCGCCCGTTGTTCGTGTCGAACGAGATGTTCGGACGCGGAGTGTTCCTGATTATGGCAGGCTTGTTCAAGAAAGCCATTATATCCGACTATATCAGTGTGAATTTTGTGGAGCGAGTCTTCGACAATCCGTCTCTCTATTCGGGCGTAGAAAATCTGATGGCCGTCTACGGGTATGCCTTGCAGATTTATTGTGACTTTTCGGGTTATAGCGACATGGCGATAGGTATTGCCCTGTTGCTGGGCTTCCATTTCAATATCAACTTCGATTCGCCCTACAAGTCTGCCTCGATTACGGAATTCTGGCGACGTTGGCACATTTCTCTTTCCAGTTGGTTGCGTGACTATCTCTATATTTCGTTGGGCGGCAATCGTAAGGGGAAAATACGCCAGTATATGAACCTTATTATCACCATGTTTTTGGGTGGTTTGTGGCATGGTGCATCGTGGAATTTTGTACTTTGGGGCATGATGCACGGCGTGGCGCTGGCCTTGCATAAAGGCTGGATGGCATTGGTGGGCCATCCGAAGGGGGAACGTCCGCATGGTATCCGCCGTTTTCTTGGCATGTTGGTAACCTTCCATTTCGTTTGTTTTTGCTGGATATTCTTCCGCCATGCCGAGTTCTCGTCGGCGGTCGATATGCTGAAGCAGATTGCTATGGCCTTCCGTCCGCAAGTCTTTCCGCAGCTCATTGTCGGTTATTGGGAAGTATTCGCCTTGATGGGGCTGGGTTATGTGCTCCATTTCTTGCCCGACAGTTGGGAGAGGGGATGTACAAAAACAATAATCCGCCTCCCCCTGGTGGGAAAGGCGGTATTGTTGGTTGCTCTCATTTATCTGGTCATTCAGATGAAGAGTGCCGATGTACAGCCCTTCATCTATTTCCAATTCTGAGATTATTTTGCCTGTACGGAATCTGCCGGGGCTGTAAACACGTGCTTGGCGTAGTTCAGTCCGTCACGGTCGTAAATCTTGGCGAGTGAGTTGAGTCGTTCCAGGAAGTTGCTGTATTCCTTCTTGCTCGGCTCGGTCCACTGTACCTCAGCCAGTGCGGCCATACGCGGCAGGATCATGTATTCTACCTGCTGGGTCGAAGTCATGTATTCGGTCCATACGTTGGCCTGTGCGCCCAGAATGTATTTGGCTTGCTCTTCATTAAGGCCTTCGGTGGGGTTGAAGCTGTATACCTGTTCTACAGGCAGATAGCCTCCGATAGCATCATAAGGTTCGTTCTCCTTGTCCTTGCTTTGGAAGTAGTCGAAGTAGCAGTAAGTGTTGGGAGTCATGATGACGTCGTGGCCCATTTGTGCAGCCTTGATACCTCCGGCCGATCCGCGCCATGACATGACGGTGGCGTTGGGAGCCAGGTCGCCTTCCAAAATTTCATCCCATCCGATGATCTGACGTCCGCGTTCGTTGAGGAACTTTTCGATGCGTGCGTTGCAGTAGCTTTGCAGGCGGTCTTCGGCCGAGTGGTTCTTGTCGGCTTTCAAGCCTTCCTTGCGGATGAGGGCCTGACATTTCGGACATTTCTGCCAGCGGGTACGTGGCGATTCGTCACCTCCGATGTGGATGTATTTCGACGGGAAGATGTCGATGATTTCGGTCATTACGTCTTCCAGGAAAGGAAGGGTCTTCTCATTACCGATGCAGAGCACATCCTCAAATACTCCCCATTCCGGACATACTTCGTATGGACCACCTGTACAACCCAGTTCAGGATAAGCGGCTAGTGCAGCCAGCATGTGGCCCGGCAGGTCGATTTCGGGAATGACGGTGATGTAGCGTTCCTGTGCATACTTTACGATTTCACGAGCTTCGTCTTGTGTGTAAAAGCCGCCATAAGGTGTGTTGTCATATTCACCAGAGTTGTGCCCGATGACCGTGCGTTTGCGGATAGAGCCCACTTCGGTCAGTTTCGGATACTTCTTGATTTCGATTCGCCAGCCTTGGTCTTCAGTCAGGTGCCAGTGCAGGGTGTTCATGTTGTGCAAAGCCAGCAGATCGATGTACTCCTTGATGAACTCTATGGGGAAGAAGTGGCGGCCTACGTCGAGGTGCATGCCTCGGTAGCCAAAGCGTGGTTGGTCTTCCACTTTGCCGGCGGGCAGCAAAATATCGGCATCGGTAGCTTGAGCGGGGATCGATTTGCGGAGCGTCTGGATGCCGTAGAATACGCCGTTGGCCGTCTGTCCGCAGATGCTGATACCATCGGCCTGGGTTGTCAGGCGATAGCCTTCAGCATTGGCGATGCTTGAATCCAAGCCAAGAACAATCGCTTTGCTGGGCTTTTCTCCGTTTTCGATGGCTTTGGTTTTCAACGTGTAGCCTGTAGCTTCGGCGATGTATTCAGCCAGGAATTCTGCGTTACGCTTCAGCAGGTCATTGTCCTTCGGATAGGCGATGACAGTGTTTTTACTTAGTTTGAACGGATTTTCTTGCGAAATAGTGATTTCCTGCGGCAACGGGATGACGTCATACGACGTAGCCTGTTGTTCGTTGGAGCTACATGCGGCAAGAACGCATGCCACAAAGGGTACGAATAGCTTTTTCATGGTTTTGTTGATTAAAAATGAATTGTTTTACTCTACAAAGATAGCGATAATTGGTTCCTTATAAAAATAATTTCCAATTTTATAAAAAAAGAGGAAGCTCGCTTTTATAAAATTAGCAGAGTTCCTCTTTGGCCTGAAACAATCTTTTATCTTAATTTTAAGAATGGTTATAGAGATTATTTAAGGTTGTCGAATTGTGTTTGTATTTATTTGAATGAGATTCAGAATTTGACTTGGATTCTGGATTGTAACAAATTATATGTAGATTCCGGAATTTTAGCATACAAATCTGTTTTTATATTAGAATAGTTTAGTCGAAAAATTATATGTTCGTTAATATACCAATTCAAGCCAATAGAAAAATCTGTTAGAGTTCCGTTTTTTAAGTTGGAGTCATTCAAATTTGTGCGATTGACACGCGCAAATATTGCAATGGAATTGGCATCGTCGGTGCATGTTGGTAAAGCGTCTCTTTGGTCATAACCCAATTTCTTCCCACAAATAAAATAACCTCCCTCAATGTACCCTCCATGTGCATTATAATGGGGTATATCTTTTCGCTTTATCAGCATTCCCATAATTTCACCTTGCATAAAAAAACGATAATGATATAAAATTGTTTCTATGTTCCATTGATATTGGACCTTTGAATTAGTAATCGTTGCATCAAACACATCTGGTACAGGAAGATAAGTACACCCTTTACTGGATAGGTGAATTGTCTGTTCACCAGTTTTTGTATTTGTGTTGGGATGTTTGTATAATCCTCCTGTGCCTATGTGGAACAGGGTATGGCTATCATTAATAGGTCTGTATGCAATTCTTAGGGTTACATTTGTCCCTGGTTTTATTTCTTGCGTCAGGTTTATGTCGTCTCCACAAAATACTCCGCCGGAGAAATAGAGCTTTTTATTCGAGTAAGTATACGATATGCCAATTCGCCTGTCTGGGTAAAATGTTTCTGCTACATTAGCTCCGGTCATGAACAGGTAGTCATTGGTGCTTGAAGATTGGTCGAGACTGAACATTCCTATCATATAGCCGGCTCTAATCATGTGTTCATTGTTTGTTTTCTGTAAAAAGGCATCTTTCAGTTTGATTTTGTTGCCAGCAAAACCGACATCAAGCTTGGTGTACCATCCTTTACCGAAGTCGGCCTTCCCCGTCAAACGTAAATCTGGTATGTTTACATTTGGCCTGAATCTTTCTGGTGAGGATATAAAGACTCCTCCGTCAAGGAACAATCGTCCTCCTAATTTGTATTTGTCGTCAGCCATAACAATGGATATGTCCAATATGTATATAGTTGATAATAGAATTATCCAGACTACCGGGAGTATTCCTTTATTTGTCTTCTGATGATAGGAATGGCAACTTTTAAATTTCATACACATTATAGACCATAGAATGATCCGTTTTTATTGTTCTATAGTTATTTCAAATTGGTCAAACGACTCACTACGCCAGGCAAATTGGCTTGTTGTGGGGGATAATGCAAATAAAGGGGAGAATGTGCGTATCAAAATAGTTTTTCCATCCGGCTGGAATTCGAGGATACGGAGCCAACAGTCTCCACCATTACCATGCCATTGTCCATCTGCTGTCTGAGCATTGAACATCATTTGGTGAACCTTGTTCCCATGTATGTTGTTATCCGTTCTAAAACTGACTTGGTGTTTGTAATCCGCAATCAGACATTCATGGCCACAAATTACAAGTTTAATGTTGTCTGTCGGGTAAATCAGTTTCTGCCATATTGATTCGGCATAGTTTACTTCTTTCATTTTGTAATCTTCCCCGACATAGCGCTTCCCCTGGTAGTCAAGGAAAGAATGTGTCAGTAAGATTACTTTATGATTTTTGTATTTTTTATCATTGATAAGACGTTTGGCCCATTCTATTGCTTCATCTCTTGGAGCAAATTCAATGCTGAGAACTAATATTTTACTCCATTTTTCAGAAGAAAATTCGTATGCGGCATTTTCTAAAGTCGGGAGTCCCTCATAATTATTTCCTGCTGCGACCAATGTGCCTTTTAGACAAGAGTTCCTTTCTGGATAAAAGTAATGTCTGAATTGTGTAATTCTTTTTTCTGATGCTTTGTAGCCATAATCATGATTCCCTGTACATAGTATATATGGTACTTTGTCATCCAGCTGTTTGAATGAATTGGAAACAGCTTCCCACTGTTCTTTGCTGGTTTGATCACCGTTGATTCCATCTGGGATAATTATACCGTTTTGTTCTACCAGATCTCCTGTACATAATACACATTTAATGTTCAGCGTATTTAAATTATTAGCTATCCATGCAGTTTGTAAATCAAAAAGCGGTTGATTTGCCTTAAATTTTATATAGCTTTGAGGATCGGGCAGAAGAATCATAGAAAATGAACCTTCTTTTTCTAATGTGATATTTATGGGGTATGTCTGTGAGAAGGATAGTAAATTGTTTAGTAATAAGAATGCGAATATTAATAATTCTTTTTTCATGCTTCCTTAATTTTATAACTAAACTACAGATCACTGGCCTATTTGCTTATAATAGTGGGTGAAGCAGTTTTTATGTAGTTATTGATGATATTGTTTATTTATGTAAGTCAGTTTTTATATAATTGTCTGAATAAACCGTTTGGTTGATTTTTTTATTGCCTTTTAGATCAATCCATGTTTCGAACATCCTTTTTCCTTCTTTTAGTACGATAACACGTGCGCCATTAGGTAAATGATTGTATACAGTATTACCGCCTGTATAGCGGCCATATGCTAACAGTATACCCTGCCACATTGTTGCATAGTCGTTATCATGGTCATGTCCTACAAAGATTCCCATTACGTCGCCAGCCTCTTTCATTGCAGCAAACATACCTGTATTCAGAGCAGGTGCACATGCTTTTTCCATACGAGTACCTATCAGGATAGATCCTTCGCTGGAGGCTGCCTGATTGTATTCGGGTAGCGGTATATGAAAAAATGACAATGCCGGCAAGGGGGTACCACCGTTAGCTTCTGTAAACGAACTACTCAATTGACGATAATTTTTTATCTGATTAAATGTTAGCCAGTCATATCCTTTCACATCAGGTAGTTGGGAATATGAATGAGAATCAAAAAAATAAAGTACGGCTGCATCAGTATTATTTTCGTTAGATGATTTTATAGGGAGTGCGTAATCTAAGGATCCGTTTGTTTTACAATCGGGCAACATATTGCCGGGGATTGTTCGAATGAGGTTATATAATTCTGATCGTGTCATACCTTGTTCGTCATCATGATTTCCGAAGGTCACAGCAAAGGGAATATTGTGCTCTGATATATGTTGTAATACTGTTTGCATTCCTTTGTCTGCTGGTTCAGAATAAATTATATCTCCTGTAAATACTACTAAATCAGGTTGTTCGTTTGTTAGTATTTCATCGATACGTTCCAATGCGACATCTGAATTCGGATTGTTATATTTAAAATGGACATCCGTAAATTGTACGATCTTAAATTCATTTGATTTATTGAACTTTAGATTAATCTTTTGTGCATGAAGTGGCATGACAATAATGTATGTCAAGAGTAAAATGTCGAATAAAATCCGTTTCATATGCTATAGGTTTTAATGTTTATTTATTGTAATTGAAAAGTTGCTAAAATTCCTCGATGGTCAGACGGCCATGTCCCTTTGAGTACTAAAATAGTGTCCTGTCCAGATTCGTCAATAGTCCGTTTGTTGTACTTAATGGAACCGATAGGACCTACTATTTGAGCTTTTTTTAGTTTATAACAATCGCCTGTTGAGCGATAATAAATGAAATCAATCCGATCTCTGCCATCCGCTTCTGGTGCCCAATCTAATTGTGACAATTTTGCATCCGGATTATTGGCCGGATAGGTGAAGCCGGGGTGAGTTACAGGATTGGGATACATAGTGCGATACGCATCTTTGAATCCGGCTTTATATAATAGAGTGGAACAATCCCAATTTATTATTGTCCCGTTATGATCCCATAAATTTTGGGTGTTTTCATCCCAATCCAGATGCGATGGTTCATTAAAATCTCCGCCTATGATAACAAACTGTTTTTTATCATGCTGAATATCGGTAAGGATATGCATGATTTCTTCATCTCTTGATGAAGCCCTGTTTGCTTGTTCTATTTCTTCGCAGTCTGTTACTGGAGCGTTTATTTTTTCCCAAGTTGTGCCACTATACCCACGCGGAAGATAGCAAGCGTAATGTGTATAGTCAAGATGGACTGAATATATTGTAACTACATCATCTTTGATTTGAATTGATGCTTTTAAAACTCCTCCATCTGTATCTGGAACTATTTGTTGACTGATTATTGGATATTTCGATAGAATTCCTACATCAACTGAAAACTCTGTTGTTCCTTCATAGTCTATTCCTTTTTTATGTAAGGCTTGTTTTAAATTTGATATAAAGTCTTTATTTTGATAATTTCTTATTTCACTCAATAAAATAATGTCAGGCTGGATTTGTATAATTGTTTCTATTAATCCAAGTTTACCATCTTTTACCATGGTCGTTTCCTGCCAGGTATTCAGTTGCAATACCTTTAATGATTTGTTGTCATAAATTCTTGCAAAAGAATAAATATATGTTGAATAAAACAATAGTATTAAAATTGTAAAGTTTCTCATGTTCTCATTTTTAAATGGTTCCTAAAAAAAGATGTTGGTCCTCTCTGCAGCTATGGTAGGATGACTATACGATATGTTTTAATACCAAGTGCCATATTTTCATTTTCTATTTTTAGATTTAAGATAATCTATGAGGTATTCGGATCGGTCTGTTTGTATAATAGTAGCCCCCAACCGATCAATCAGATATCCATATCCTTCATCTGGATTATCTATAGAAAGATCGTCATCATGCCCGCCAGCCATTGTATCCCACAAAGTATTATACCAAATTCTACTTTTTCCTTTTAACATGTCTTTGACGATTAATGGGACATTGCATGTGTCGCTGGAATAAAGAAGTTCGAAAGCAATAGGCTTCATTTCTTTTATAAAGCTCTTGATTTCATCAATTGCATTAGGCTGCTCTAATTGTATAATAGGCATGTAGATTATCTTATCAAGATATGCGACAAGATCTCGTTTGACCTCTGACACGGGAAGATCACCTTTTAATATGACTTGTTTAGTAGTACCTGTTTCTTCTAAAATTGGAAATATTTCATTGAAAATATGATATGAATGATCTAAATTTATCAAAACTTTTCCTTTTGCTAATAGGAGCGCTTCTTTTAAAGTGGGCACTCGGTGTTTGGTCTTTATAGCGGCTCCGTTCTTTAAATATAATTTTTTTATATCTTTCAATGTCCAATCTTTTACATATCCTTTACCGGTTGTCGTTCTATCTAATGTTATATCATGCATTAAGATGAACTCACCGTCTTTTGTTTTTTTTACATCAATCTCAATGATATCCACTCCTCTTTTTATTGAACTTTCGATAGCTGCCAATGAATTTTCAGGAGCAAAGCGCCAGTCCCCTCGATGTGCTACTACGAAAATTTCTTTCTCAGATGGGGTAATCAAATCTTTATAAATCTTATCCACTGGGTTTTGTCCTTTAAGTGCTATTGTTATACAACAAAGGATTAAAAACGCAATTTTCTTTTTTACTGTGTTCATTTCTTCAATGTATTTTAAATGTTGTTGATACGAACCCATGGTCTGATGGGTATAAATATTCTTCGCCACAAAATTGGAATGATCCTCCTAAATCGGCATTGTATGAATTAGAGCGGATAGCGTGTATGTTTTTCCTTAAATAATAGATGAAGTCAATACGGTCCATCCGTTTTTTTATACCTCCATCTGACCAAAACCAAGTCGGTCCCAAGTTTTTTACCGGGTCTGGATTGATTTCTCTAAAACTGTCAATGAATCCATGTTTTTGCATGATTTGAGATACGGTCCAATTAATACATTTCCCTCTGTGATTATATAGGTTTTTGGTTGCTTCTGTCCAGTCTAAATGTGAATGTACGTTGAAGTCTCCTCCTAATATGATGGGAATGCTATCCGATTCAGCAATAAATGGTTGTAAAATTTGCATGATGGTTTTGATTTCATCGTCTCTTGAACCTGCATCATCCCAAGTCAGAATTTCAGTTTCTGGCTTGTCGAGTGGTGCCAAGCGGATATCTGGTAAATAATGTAGCCAAGTATTGAATACCCGAACCGTTTTTCCATGAACATTCAGTTCTACGCCACCAAAGTTATAGGGTGAAATAATGTCAGGGAAAGGCAAAGTTCTGACAATTGGGTAACGACTATAAATGGATAAATTGTCCGATAATAGTCGATGATAGTATCCTAAATAATCTGCAATAGAATTGGAACAACCATAAGTCTCTATCATAATAATAATATCAGCGTTGCTTTTTTTCAGAATTTTTTTGGTGGCATTACATCCTTTTTGTGGATATTCTTTTGAATGACCGGCATGCCAAACATTCCAAGATAGGACTTTTAAGCTGTCTGCCGCTCTGGGAATTGTTTCATTGTTGTTTTTACTTGACTTGCATCCAGATAGGATGAACAGTGCTAAGAAAAAACAGTTTAATTTCTTTGACATAATTCTCTTAATTGCTTTTTGTGTGAATTGTGTAGCTTTATGTATGCTTAATCAACCTTGAATGTCGTCAATACTGCTGCATGGTCACTAGGCCAAATATCATCTATCTCTGGCATGGTACGTATAATTTTTGAGGAAATGACTTTGATGTTTTCTCCTTTATGATAAATGAAGTCGATTCGTGAGTTTTGTGATTGGCCAAATATTACAGCGTATGTGCCTTCTCCTCTTTCCAATTCGTTTGGATGTTTTTCTCGGAAAGAATCCTTAAATCCTTCTTGATATAGGTAACGTGAAATAGGTAATAGTTCCGCTGAGTATCCGAAATGGAGTGAAGCTGCTTTGGAGGTCCAGTCCAAATGACTTCCTGCGTTAAAATCTCCTCCTATAATTATAGGGGTTGTTCGCTGTGTATGAGGGTAACAATCATTTTTTAGCAAAAGCTCTATATCTTCCCTTCCGAGGATACTGTCTTCAGCAACCCATTTTTGGGGATCCATTCCAAAGTTGGCGTGCGAGCAAGTGTATTCTGGCCGGTAAGCATATCGTAACCAACAAGCGTTTACATATACCTTGTTGCCTTGGGGCATTGAAATGATAGCAGGATTGGAGAAAAATGTTCTTTCAGTAGGTATTTTTGTTATTGGATAACGACTGAATAAACATAAATTGTCATTGGCTGACGGTGTTTGTAGATAAAAATTGAGATTTTGTGCAATCATGTTTTGTGAGCCATAACCTTCTTGCATGGTGATAACATCGGCATTGGTTGCTTTGATTAGATCGACGATACGTTCACGTCCATCTTTCCCCAAATGATTCCCTCCATGCCAAATATTCCATTGCAGTACTTTTAATATTTGTTTGTTACAAAAACTGTTTTCACTTATTTGGATGGGAAGACAGTCATTGGCTTGAATCGGAGTGATTGATTTACGTCCTATTTTGACCGATGGAATGGAAATGCAGAGTGTATTGCCCGTTGTAGCATACGAACTGATGTCTGCGGTGATGAGCAAATAATTGGTTCCATGATTTAATCTTGTAAACTTGTTTTTAGGAAAATTGATTTTTGCGTTTTCTGCATTGACAGTAATTCCACCTTCAATTAATTCTACCCGTGTCGTAGAACGGGGCTTATTTCCAGTATTATATATATGTATTCTTTCAATATCTTTTAAAGAGGAACTACCTTTAAAGTCTAGTAATAATTGTTTGATTGTTTGGGCGGAAATTTCACCTTGTGTTTCTATTCTTAATTTAATCAATTGAAAGTCCTTTTGACCCTTATCTGCATCCCATTCTGTAGGTAGAGCAACTACTTTAAAAAGTTCTTGTTTACCATAGTTGGTTTGAAATAATGGATTGTCATTTATAATGGTATGTGCTAGCGGAGCGTTTTTGTATTGTTCTAGACGTCCGTTACGCAAATGAAAGGAAAGGCGCCCTTCTGCAGCTCGGTTTAAAGATATATCATCGGAAAAATCGTCGAAATTGTAATATCCTTTTAGATATTTGAATTTTTTATGTTTAGGTGTCACTGGTCGATACATCCATTGGCATAAATCTTTGGAGGAAAGTTCCGTTTCCCATATTCTGACTTCGTCAATACATCCTCCAAAGATGCTTTCTGAAGATTCGTTTATTCCAATGCTACCAGGTAATATGATTGTGGCTGTATCGGCACGTGCGACTTCTATCCCATTCAAATATAATAGTATATGAGTTCCATCACAAACTGCAGCGACATGGCTCCATTCTCCTTGTGGAATTTCACAGCCTGTAAGATTGGCACCGGCGTTGTGCAATCTCCCTTCTTTGATGGTTAGAGGCAGGTTGTCTAATGAATTGAGGCTACTGTATTCTCCGCCACCGATAATAACTTCTTCATGTTTCCATTTGTCCGTATCTGGTTTGATCCATGCTTCAAGGGTCCAATGACGGCATATTGAATCCATACCTATACGTAAATTGTTGTCTTTTCCATCCAAACATACTGCTAAGTTGGATTGGGCGTATAATTGTATTACTAAAAGGGTTAGAAGAATGGTGAATATTGTTTTTTTCATGATAGTCGATTACTTTTCAGGAGGGAGGGAAACCTCCCTCCTTCAATGTTTGGTGAATTATAAATTAATTATAATAAGGATTTTGTACTAATTGGGGTACCTTATTGGTTTCATTCATTGGAATGGGCATTAAATACTGTCCTTTGTGGAAGTTTCGTGTCAGCGGAACTTCTCTAACTTTAAAAAAGTTCTCATCGTCATCAGCTGCGACATTTAGCCCCAAATCAGGCACTCCCAACCATTTTTCTGCAATTTTCCAGCGTCTGATGTCAAAAAACTTTAAGCCTTCCAGATAAAACTCCAACAGCCGTTCTTGTCTGACTATTTCCCTTAATCCTTCTTTTGTGTTTTGATAACCGGGTTGTGTGGAGTAGTTATCCCAAGCGTCATCTACTTCTGGGATTCCAGCACGTATACGTACCTTGTTGAGGTATTTTTTGGCAAGATCTAGTTCATTTAGTTCCACCAAGGCTTCTGCATAATTCAGATAGATTTCTGCCATTCTGAAAAGTGGAAGTGGATAATCTACATAACCATCTTCATAAGCTGGATGGACGAATTTTTTATTGTGATAACCTGTAACAGAATAATATAAGTCTTGATTACGTTTTCCGTGTCTGTCGCTATTACGCAGCTCCTCAATAATGACACGTTTGGAGGGATCCTCATTGGTTAACTCTCCGTCATATTGAGTTATTTCGAAGAAACCATGGTGGAAACCAATATTTGCATAGAATCGGGGTTCTCTGTTCAAATGTAATTTGATGGATGTTCCGTTGCTGACGTCTGAGTAATTATTCCCATCGTAGTTGACAGGAAGTTCCACGATGTCAAAGCGTCCATCGTAGTCGAACGTTTTATCTTTATCAATTGGTAATCCATTTTTTGTGTAAAAGTATTCGACCATTTGTAAGGTTGGCGCAATTCCTCCTGAACCATCATATACGATATCTACATATTGACGTGGAATGGATCGGTTTTGTATGTCGTAATATCCTTCTTCTCGTGTGTCGGCCCAAATCACTTCTGGATTCGGGTTGGAAAAGTCCATGACCGAATAACGGATTCTGCGTTGTGCGGGGTTAGACAACGATGGACGGTTGTCATCAGGACGCCCCGCGTCTTCATCTCCGTAAAGCCGATATCCCTGTTTCTCCAATTCTGTGATGGCATTAAGCGTTACTTCTGCACTTTTTCTCCATTTTTCTTCTGAATATTCTTGAGAAATCAGATGTCTGCCGTCAATTTTGCTTTTGAAGTCAGCATACATTTCGCTGTTTCCATTAAACAGAGGAGAGGCTGCATAAAGATAAAGACGGGATTTCAGTGCATAAACAGCAGTTTGGGTAGCACGTCCAAAGTCTTTTCCGGAAAATGTAGGTGCCAGATCTGGAAACGCTTCATCTAATTTGCGATTGATGAAATCAACAACTTCATCATAGCTGCTTCGCTCTGGGAATTCTTCTACGTTCAGTTTGGGATCATATAGTTTGTCGATAATTAATGTGGGGCCATACGAACGTAAAGACAGGAAATGGTAATATGCAATCAAGAAGTTGGCTTCTCCCCGATAATGCTGCTTGTCAATAGGAACCAATCCTTTGGCTTTATCTAGAATGTCCAAAAACATATAGCATTGTCGGATACCTTCCCAAATGGGAGACCATGTGTCAACTGTCATGTGAAGGCTTGAAGGACCGTATGTACCTTCGTTGAACGTTGAAAACATTTCTTTTCTGTAAAAAGAGGTTTCTGCTCCACACATCATCCAATAGGCGTTGTTGCTGATCTGTCGATTGGTAGGTAGAAAAGAATAGCATGAATAAAGATAATCACGTACTAAGTCTGGCGTTTCATAGGTGTCTTCCTCTTTTACTACTTCGTCGGGTACCACATCCAGATAGTTGCATGATGTGATGGCCAAGAGGAAAAAACTGCAAAGTAAGTATTTTAATTTCATAATATTCATATTTTGTTAAGTCTTATTATTGTATTGTCATTTGGAAACCAAGGTTGAAAACTCTTTGGGTGGGGTAGTAAAGTCCGTTGCCACCTCCCATCTCTGGATCCCAAAGTTTGAATGGAGAGAATGTTAATAAATTACTTCCGCTTATATAAAATCGCATTCCTTTATAGGTATATCCGATTTCTGCATTTTTCAATTTAAGGAAAGCTGCATTTCTTAGCCAATATGTAGAATATTGATCGTTGTTGTCATTGTCATCTTTACTTAAACGAGGATAGGCTGCATTAGGGTCGGGGTTGTCAACACTCCAATGGTCGTCTGCGATGAATTGGAACATGTTTCTGATTTCTCTTGTTCCAAATGGATGTACACCATACATCATTAAAGAGGTGCGGGCTGCTCCTTGGAAGAAGAAAGAAAAATCCCAATTTTTCCATTTCATGGAAGGGCCAAAGCCATAAACTATTTCCGGGTCAGCTGGATGGCCGATGGCAATTCGGTCATTTTTGTTGATTACACCGTCACATATTCCTTCTGCATTGGGTTGATCAATGTATTTGATATCACCAGGAAGAGGTGCATATCCCAGATCTTGTCTTGGTGAATTGTTTACGTCATTCTGATCTTTAAAAAGTCGGTCTGCAACATAGCCCCAGTAGGAACCTAATGGATGCCCGACGTCTGAAAGTCCTGGATATTCGAAATATGGAGGCTCGTCCATTTTTAGGATTTTGTTACGGGCGAACGTGAAAGTTCCTTTGAATGACAAGAAGAAGTCTTTAGTGATTTGTTTGTTGTAGTCTACAGCAAAGTCAAATCCTTTGTTTTCCATTTCTCCATTGTTGGAAGTAATATCTGTATCGCCTGTACCTACAAATTCAGGGATGGAATTTTCTCGTGTCATGAAAATGTCACGGCGTTTTTCCTTGAAAATATCGAATGTAAAGTTTAAGTCATTAAACAACTGTAAATCAACTCCGAGATTTATTTTTTCACCTACTTCCCAGGTTAGATCAGGATTAAAATAGCGTTCCCATGTTGGTCCAGCGTAATAAGTATCTTGGCGGATACCAGTCGTATAGTATTCTGTGTTCCCTAATTTTAGATTTTCCATGTAGGCAAAACGGCCAGCTCCAGTAGCATCATTTCCCACCAAGCCCCAGGAACCTCGAATTTTTAGATTGGAGATGATTGTTTGGATAGGTTCCCAGAATTTCTCATTGGATATGTTGTAGCCCAATGCAATGGAGGGAAAGAAACCGAAACGATGTCCCTTGGCAAAGTTTTCAGATCCGTTATAGCCAAAATTGGCTTCGGCAAAATAACGCCCGTCGTAGGAATAAGAAATACGTCCGGCAATGCCTTGTTTGCGCTGTGGAAGTGAGGAAAATAAATCACCGGGACCATTGACTTCATATTGCTGTTGGTTATACAGAAGCATGGCGTTCACATCATGCACGTCATTGAAGGTCCGGTTATAATCCAAAATCCCTTGGAAATACATGTTTCGGTCACCGCTTTGACTTCCGCTGTTGTTGAGTGCGGTACTTTGTTCATCGCCAATGCGAGTAATTTCATATTCCAAAGTTTCGGGATCATATGATGACATATAGTAATGGTTGTAATCAGCTTCTCGGCTGACGGTAGAGCGACTGTAGTTCTTTAGTGAAAATAATCCTGTGAATTTCAGTCCTTTAGTGATCATGTCTAATTCTTGAGTTAACTTAAAGTTTGCGGTGATCGTTGTCAGTCGTTCCGTCCAATAGCCTGCCACTTCGTCTGCTATAGGGTTACCATACCATCCTTGTCCTAAAGTTCCTCCTTGTTTGTCTCCCCAAAGTATGGTATTTTTGTCAGCCTTGTCAGAAGGGAATTGAATAGGGAAATCTACAGGGTTGGCCATGATGGCTGATTGGAAAATATCGTCCATACTCATCATGGGAGATTTTTCATCAGCAACAGACAGGTTTAGTCCTAAAGAAATTTTAGTTGAAGAGGTTACATTAATATTAAGGTTGTTGATGAAGTCATAGTTGAACTTGCGTATGTTGTTGTTATACGAAAAATAATCTTTGCTTAAGGACTTCAGGTGCCCACCATAGTGTTTAAAACTTGCACTCATGAAATAGTCCATTTTGGAACTTCCGCCTCGTATGTTAAAATTAGCTCTTTCTGCGAAAGAACTATTATTAAACATTTCGTCATACCAATTTACATTGGGGTAGATATAGGGATTAAGACCGGCTCTTGTTGCATCAATTTTATCTTGGGAATAAGGGCTTACATCACATCCTGGACGAGAAACGGCTTCGTTGAACATTTCCATATAAGTGACACCATCTACCATATCTGGCACACGTGTCATGGAAGAAATGGATCCTTCCAAACGGAAATTAATGATGGGTTTATCCAGATCTTTTCCATTTTTGGTCGTGACGATCATAACTCCGTTTGCGCCTCGTGTACCGTATAGGGCTGTGGCTGTGGCATCTTTTAATATAGAGAAGCTTTCGATAACTTCCGGATCTAATGCATTTAGTTCAGTAGAACTGATTTCTACACCGTCCATAATGATCAAAGCGCCTGTGGCTCCACTGAATGTCGATTTTCCACGAATCCAAAAATTTGCTCCATCGGCTCCAGGTTCGCCACTGCGTTGAACGGCGATTACCCCCGCCATACGTCCGGCAAAAGCGGTACTGAGGCTTGATGAGGGAACCTTTAATTCTTGCGGTTTTATTTGTTGGACCGCACCGACCAATGATTCTTTCTTCTGCCCTACACCAAATGCGGTTACGACTACTTCTCCCAACATCTCTGCCGCTTCTTTCATGGTTATTGCATAGATGTTCCCGCTTTTGACTATTACGTTTTTGTCTTGATAGCCCATGTAGGAAATGCCTAATGTGTCACCTTCTGCGCATTGCAGGGTGAAATTACCATCAATGTTCGAAGTCGTTCCGATAGAAGTCCCTTTTACCATGATGGCAGCCCCGATAATGGGCTCTGCTGTCATTTCGTCTGTAATTACGCCCTGTATGGTTTTCTGTTTGGCCTGTTGGTTTTTTCGATTTCCTTTCTCAATCTTTTTCAGAATGATCTGGCGCTCCTTGATGTTGTATCCAATCTGTTTGTCTTTAAACAGCTGTTGTAGCACGCTATCAATGTTCTGTTGTTTGACTTTGATTGTTACTTTCTGCGTGTCGTTGACAATACCGCCATAGTATAAGAATACATAGTTGCTGTGACTCTGGATATGATCAAATACTCGTTTGATGGGGGTATCGACAAATTCGAATGTGAACAGCTGGTTGTTGCCTGCGTTCTTCTTATTATCCTGTGCGGAAAGAGATAAGGGAATGATAAAAATAATTAATAATACGATGGCTTTAAATAGATTAACCACCGTAATGTTTTTGTTGGTGTTATTTTTCATATCTTTGTATATTGATTTTGTAGTAAGAGGCCCTAAAGGCTCTTTTCTATTCTCTAGCCGGGTGATATTGCCGTATCATCCGGCCTTTTTTGATGGTAGCTTTATTTGTACAGGAGGCTACGAACGTTTTTTACTGTTTTATGTCATAGGCATAGATGTTTTTTATGGGTTAGACTTCAGGTTATCTGGTTTGGCATGGATGTAATAACATCCGTTGCTCGTTTCAATCTGGATAGAGGCTGTAATGGATATTCTTTCTAATACCTCAGGTAGTGTACAGTTAATGTCTAGAACTCCATGTATGTCAAGTCCTTTTACCTCGTCGTCGCACTTGATCTTGACGCCGTAGTAGCGCTCCAGTCTGAACAACAGGTGTTCTAACGGTTCGCCTTTTAGTTGGAGAAGGCCACGTGTCCAGCTGATATAAGCTTCTGCATCAACTGCACGTTTACTCGCTAATCGTTTATCTTCTATTTGAGCTAGTTGGTTGGGCAGTAGTTCCATACTGTCTCCTTTTTTGTCTGCAATTTCTACACGGCCACGAAGTAGAACCACTTCTGATGAAGGATCTTGGCTGTAAGCGCATACATTAAATGCGGTTCCTAGAACCCTGACTTCAAAGTCTGTGGTCTTCACATAAAAGGGTTGTCGCTCGTTACGTTTGACGTCAATATAGATTTCGCCATCTACGAAGATTTCTCTACGATCGCCAGAGAATTCTGATGGATAGATAACTCTTGATCCTGAGTTAATATGTAGTTCTGAACCGTCGGCCAGTTGCAGTCGGGTATGTTGTCCTTTGGGGACAATTATTTGGTTGTACTTGCTTGTGCTTTCTTGCTTATGTTCAATTTGGCTGATTTGATTTTGTGATTTGAGAGAAACTTCTCCTTTGGAGGAGTATTCTACTTTGGTATGATTTTGTAGCGGAATGACACGGTCGGGAGCTATGATAAGCAGAGGGTGGTCGGTAGCTTCGCTTGTATCTGATGTGGTGAGCAGTTGGGTTGCAATGTCCTCCAATGTGGCATGTCTATCCTGATAATATAGCATCCAAGGTGTGGAGAGTAAGGCTATGATGAGTGAGGCTGCTACGCCGATAGTGAGGGTGCGAATACGTTTTTGGCGGATTGCAGCTTTCCGATCTGCTTCTTCGCAGATCTTGTGCCACAAAACGTCCATTTCCTCTTGTGAAGGTTTGAATTCGTTATGCTGGTATCGTCCGATCAGGTAACGGATTGCTTTATAGTATGAATGTTTTTTTTCTTGCATAAATTATATCTGTTGTTGAGGGGTTTGCTTCCCCTTTCATTTATATAACTGCTTTTTTTTGAAAATCTACCCACTACGGAAACTAAAAAATGCTGGGAATTGCATTTTTTTTGCATGCTTTCACGAATGTGAAAGCTATGCTTCACCGTATAGTGTTGTGAAACAATATGTTAATTGCTTGTGAAAGCATGAAGTGGCTTTGCGTTATTTCTTCATTATTTTCGATAATTATGATGTGAAAGCTCCAGTTGGGTTGAGGTGGAGCAAATTCTGTATAGGGGATTTTGCTTTGCTAATAGCCTACTCTGTTCTACTAACTATCTACTTTGGCGGGCTAACTATTAACTTTGCGCGATTGGAGTGGATACTTTTTTATCTGATGAACCAAAGTAGGCAAAAGAACAATGTCTTTTCAGGTAAGATGGTCCTCAGTTTGGTCAATGCGCGGTTATTTAAATTCATGGATGATTGTATGCTGATGTTCAATGCCTCAGCAATTTCTTTGTATGATAGTTGTCGCACATAATGTAGGTATAGTATTCTTTTTTGGTTGGGCGAAAGGGCCATTATGGCGTTATGTAATGCCTGGGTGTACTTTATATCTTCGTCGCTTAATGAAAAAATCTCGTCGAAAAAGTTTTGGTCATCGGGGATTTGAAGCCCTTCTTCGGAAATTCATCTGCATTTTTGTCTAAATTGGCAAGTTGGTCTAGGAAGGCATTGTGGAATGCACGGAGTAGATATGCGCGGACAGTAACGTTGGGAGCCAGGTATTTTCCTTGGTGCAACTTAACGAAAACGTCTTGAATGCAGTCTTTGATGAGCTCACTATCGGTGTAACATTTCATGCCATAATTGTATAGCAACTCATAATATCTCTGATAAAGGACAGATAGAGCTGCTCTACGGCTATTCCCATTCAGTAGGCTCCAGAGTTCGTCATCAGACAAGGTATTATAGCTTTTCATTGTTGCTAGCATGTTGAGCGCATATTTTGTTTCTGGAAGTGTGAATTAAATCATTGTATTTTTACGGTTTTCATTGCGCGTACAAAGGTATAAAAAAAGGAGAAAAAAATCTAGCCTGCTGTATTAAGATTGGATGAATTCGCAATTCCTGGGTTGATAAAAATTGCTATTGGAATTTTATTCATAACTTCTTCCTGCAATTCTATTTCCCTTTTTTCGTAAAGCATTGTTTTCCTCTCTTTAAAGCATCGCTTTCCTTTCCCTAGCGCACTGTTTTCTTGTTTTGCTCCCATAGAACTTACCTGTAGTTGTAATTGTGACGCGCGCGCCCATGCGCATGAAATATTATAATGTGTCGTCATTTGATCTTGTGCATTTCGTCTTTGAAAATCCTGCTATAAAACATAGTTGTAAATCAGCTATTTGCGAAAAAAGTTCAAGAAAGTGTAGAAAAAAATCGTTTGTAAGCTTGCAGTTATCTGAATAAGCTGTACTTTTGCACCCGCTTTCGGAAACGAAGCGGTGATACTTGACATGCTGTTGCAGATGATTTTTGATGAAGTTGTCCTTTAGTGGCAGATGGCTTTCCCGCCTTTCGCATGAGAGAGGCCCAAGCGGAGAGCTCCTTCCCTCTGAGGTCTTCGAAAAACTTTCGAAAAAAAACTTCTCAAAACATTTGGTAGTTTGAAAATAACTCCTTACCTTTGCATCCGCTTTTGAGAAGTGAACCTCGAAGCTGAGCTTCGAAAAAAAACTTCGAAAAAAGTTCCGCAAAAATTTGGAGGATATACGAAAAACTCCTTACCTTTGCAACCGCTTTCCGATAAAAACGGAGGGCATCAAGAAGAGCGATCTTTGAAGAGATTTACATAAACAATACAGTAGTACAAGAGCAAAACTGGAAACAGTTTTGGGTAAAAAAAAGAACCGTCAATACTTATATATATAGGTAATGAACTTTTGATCCGTAATCCTGACAGAGCAACAACTTACTTGGATATCGTTTGATATTCAGGTGTTAAAGATACTTTTACAATGAAGAGTTTGATCCTGGCTCAGGATGAACGCTAGCTACAGGCTTAA
>ENA-OOXJ01000487-OOXJ01000487.1-human-gut-metagenome-genome-assembly--contig:-NODE-487-length-33587-cov-3.798044_pt1 | contig 33587 bp, 26 predicted proteins | sample MGYA00241587_ERZ501343 | MGnify/ENA primary metagenome ERZ501343 (study PRJEB25962, sample SAMEA2042918) | human gut metagenome | biome: human gut; feature: human-associated habitat; material: faeces... | reverse complement strand
CCGACGAGCATGGCGGCGCTGCGTGCAGTGGCCGGGGCGGCACAGACGGAATATGTTGCGCTGTTTTTGCGCCCGGTGGCTTTCTGCCCGGGCTACCGCTGCTTTGAGCGCCTGACGGAGGCGGCACGCGCCACGGGGGCCGACATGGTGTATGCCGACCGCTACGACGAGCTGCCCGACGCCGCCGGGGAGCTGCGGCGCGCGGCGCATCCCACCATCGATTGCAGCGAGGGCAGCCTGCGCGACGACTTCGACTTTGGCGGGCTCTGGCTGGTGCGCACGCAGGCCTTGCGCAGCTTTCTCGACGAAACGCCACAGGCCACCTATCGCTTTGCGGCGCCCTATGCCCTGCGCCTGTATGCGGGCCGCAAGGGGGGCATTTTCCACCTGCGCGAACTGCTCTATACCGAGCGCCCCGTCGACCTGCGCAAAAGCGGCGTCAGGCAGTTCGACTATGTCGACCCGTCCCGCCGCGAGGTGCAGGTGGAGATGGAGCAGGCCTGCACCGCTCACCTGAAAGCCATCGGGGCGTGGCTGGCACCCGACGAAACGGACGAGCTGCCGCACGAAGACGGCTCATACCCCGTCGAGGCGAGCGTCGTCATACCCGTGCGCAACCGGGAACGCACCATCGGCGACGCCGTGGAGAGCGCTTTGAGGCAAACGCCCCCCTTTGCCTACAACGTCATCGTCGTGGACAACCATTCGACCGACGGCACGGCGGCCGTGCTCGCCCGCTATGAGGCCGATCCGCGCGTTATCGTGCTGCGCCCCGAAAGAACCGACCTGGGCATCGGCGGCTGCTGGGACATGGCCATACGCGACGCCCGCTGCGGCCGCTATGCCGTGCAGCTCGACTCGGACGACCTTTACAGCAGTGAGCACACGCTGGCGCGCATCGCCGACTGCTTCCGCCGCGAGCGCTGCGCCATGGTGGTGGGGGCCTACCGCATGGTCGATTTCCACCTGAACACGCTGCCGCCGGGCCTGATTGACCACCGCGAATGGACACCCGAAAACGGACGCAACAACGCCCTGCGCGTGAACGGCCTGGGAGCGCCCAGAGCTTTCCTGACGGGCGTGCTGCGGCAAATCGGCTTCCCCAACACGTCGTATGGCGAGGACTATGCCGTGGGGCTTGCCGTTTCGCGCCGCTACCGCGTGGGCCGCATCTACGACGAGCTCTATCTGTGCCGCCGCTGGGAGGGCAACTCGGACGCCGCCCTCTCCGTCGATACGCAAAACCGTAACAACGCTTACAAAGACAGCCTGAGGGCCATCGAGATAGAAGCCCGACGCCGCATGAACCGCACGTGGCAGCACGCGGCCGCCGAGCCCGAGGTGATGGGCTTCGTCGAGAGGCAGCTGGCAGAATGGCCCGAAGCGGCCCGGCGGTTTGACGAGGTGGAGAACGACATTTGTGTGCGCCATCTTGAAACCGACGACTTCCGGCTGGACGTGCAGCTCAACCCGCGCCGCATCCGCTCCACGGCAGCCCGCGTGGACAAACAGAGCCTGCACCAGCGCCCCTGCTTCCTTTGCTCGCACAACAGGCCGAAGGAGCAGCGCTCGCTCCCCGTCGAGGGCAAATATGAAATATTGCTCAACCCCTACCCCATCCTGCCGCTCCACCTGACCATACCGACACGGCGCCACGTGCCGCAGACCTTTGCCGGGCGCCTGCCCGACTTCTGCCGCCTGGCATGGGCCTTGCCCCGGTTCCTTGTTTTCTACAACGGCGGACGCAGCGGGGCCTCGGCGCCCGACCATGCCCACTTTCAGGCCGGACGCCGTGGCGTCGTCCCGCTCGAACGCGACTGGAAGATGTATGAAAACCGGCTGGAAAAAATCTATCCCATATCGCCAACAGAGGAAGCCGACCTCGAAGAGCATGGCTACCGCACAAAGAGCGCCGGCCTCTACCGCCTGCACGGATATGCCTGCCCGGCTTTCGTGCTGCTGGGCGAACAGGAGGGAGTCGACTCACACTTGTTTTACCAGCTGATATCAAACTTGCCCCGCGAGAAGGAGCAGAGCGAACCCGACTTTAATCTGCTGGCCTGGCGGCAAAAGGGAGCTCCCGGCGAAGACGACAGCGTCGTCATCGTGCTCTTCCCCAGAAGGAAACACCGCCCAGACTGCTATTTTGCCGAAGACAACAAGCGCCTTCTCGTCAGCCCCGGTGCGCTGGATATGGCCGGCCTCATCATCACTCCACGCAAAGAAGATTTTGAGCGGCTCGACGCAGAGCAGGCTGCCGCCATCCTGCGCGAAGTGACGCTGCCGGAAGAGGAGATGGCACGAATAACCGATAAGCTGCACGGCCTTGCAACGAGTTCACCGGCAGACGAGCAGGAAGGCGCTCCCCGCTTCGACGGCGAAGAGCCCGAGGTGGCGGTGGGCCTCGTCCGGGCCGGGCACATCCGTTTCTGCCTGAACGCTCCCTACCCGGCCAAGGGCGAAACAGCCATCGGACTTCAAGAAGCCACATGCAGCGACGGGGGCATACTTTGGAGGGGCAACCTGTACAGCGAACTGACGTTCCGCCCCACCACGCCCGACGCCTCGTTCACGCTCAAAGACGTTGTCATCGGGCAACGCTTCCACTGGGAGAGAAGCGAAGAGCAGACCTTCCGCGGAACGCTGCACATCATCGTGGACGAAGAAAAGCTCGTGGTCATCAACCACATACCGGCCGAGAGCTATCTGGCCAGCGTCATCAGCAGCGAAATGAACGCCGCGGCGCCGCTCGAACTGCTCAAAGCACATGCCGTCGTGTCGCGCAGCTGGCTCTTCCACCAGATGAAGCACCGCCACGACAGCCTGCACCATGGGCGCAGCTTCTTTTCCTTCTCACGCTCGGAGACCGAACAAATCCGCTGGTACGACCGCGAGGACCATACGCTCTTCGACGTTTGCGCCGACGACCATTGCCAGCGCTATCAAGGCATTACGCGCGAAACGTCGCCGGCCGTCAGCCGGGCTGTCGAAGCCACACGCGGCAAGGTGCTCACTTGGCACGGCGAGCTGTGCGACGCCCGTTTCTCCAAATGCTGCGGCGGCGTGACGGAGCGCTATGCCACTTGCTGGGAGGAGCGCGACGAGGCTTATCTCGCCCCCGTCCGCGACACCGCCGCCGACGAATGTGCCAACCATCCCCTACCCGCCGCCATGGACGAGGCTACGGCCGAACGGTGGATCAAAGAAACGCCCGACGCCTTTTGCCACACAACCGACAAGCACCTGCTCGACAGCGTCTTGAACGATTACGACCGCGAAACGCCCGACTTCTACCGGTGGAAGGTCGACTATACGCAAGCCGAGCTGGCAGCCCTCATCCATCAAAAGCGGGGTGAGGATTTTGGCGAAATAACCGACTTGATTCCCGTGAGCCGTGGAGCAAGCGGCCGCCTGAAAAAACTGAAAATTGTGGGAACGAAAAAAACGCTCACCATCGGCAAGGAACTGGAAATACGCTGCTGCCTGTCGGCCAGCCATCTATACAGCTCGGCTTTTGTCGTGGAAAAGCACGGCAAGCCCGGGGCCATCCCCGACGGCTTTACGCTCTATGGCGCCGGCTGGGGCCATGGTGTGGGGATGTGCCAGGTGGGCGCTGCCGTCATGAGCGCAAAGGGCTATACCTGCGACGAAATCCTGCACCACTACTACGCAGAAACTAATATTACGAAACTCTATTGAAATGATAAAACAAGAAACGAGCCCGACAGCCTCACCACGGCATCGGGGCAGGCGGCCTGTACATCCCTGGGCATGGATCCCGTCGCTCTATTTTGCCGAAGGCCTCCCCTACGTGGTGGTAATGTCGATTGCCGTCGTCATGTATAAGCGCCTGGGGCTGGGCAATGCCGAGATTGCTCTTTTCACGTCGTGGCTCTACCTGCCTTGGGTCATCAAGCCCCTGTGGAGCCCCATCGTCGACGTGTTGCGCACCAAGCGCTGGTGGATTCTGGCCATGCAAATCCTTATAGGCGCATCTTTGGCCGGCGTGGCCTTTTCGTTGCGTGCCCCGCACGGCATACAATGGAGCCTAGCTTTCTTTTGGCTGATGGCTTTCAGCAGCGCCACCCACGACATTGCTGCCGACGGCTTTTATATGCTTGCCCTCGACGAGCACGACCAGGCGCTCAACGTCGGCATACGCAGCACGTTCTATCGCATTGCCACCATTGCGGGGCAGGGATTGCTCACGATGTTTGCTGGTGTGATGGAGGTCTACACGCGCATACCTTTCAAGGCTTGGGCCATCACGATGGGGCTCACCGCGCTGCTTCTGCTCGCCATAGCGGCCTATCATACGCTCATCCTGCCACGGCCCGAAGACGAAAAAAGGCAAAATCTCCGCCCGCAGATGCTCTTCGGCGGCCTGCTGACCACCTTTACCTCTTTCTTCAAAAAGCCCCAGATACTTGTGGCGCTGGCTTTCCTCTTGCTTTACCGCTTTCCCGAAGCCTTGCTCACGAAAATCTGCCCGCTGTTTTTTCTTGATAAGGCCGACGCCGGAGGACTAGGGCTCACAACAGCCGAGGTGGGCATCGTGCAGGGAACGGTGGGCGTCATCGGGCTCACGCTGGGCGGCATCTTCGGCGGAGTGGCCGTGGCTGCCGACGGCTTTCGCAAGTGGCTGCTCCCCATGGTGCTGGCCATATCGCTGCCCAACGCCGTCTACATCTTTCTTGCCTACTATCAGCCCACCGGTCTGGCGGTTATAAACGTGGCAGTCTTCATCGAGCAGTTTGGCTACGGCTTCGGCTTCACCGCCTACATGCTCTACATGATTTATTTTTCGCGCGGTGCATCAAAAACAGCCCACTACGCTTTCTGCACGGGGCTGATGGCCCTGGGCATGATGCTGCCGGGAATGGCTGCGGGCTGGTTGCAGGAAGCTACGGGCTACCTCAACTTTTTCATCATCGTCATGTGTCTCACCCCCGTCACCTTCCTTGTGGCTTCTCTCATACGGGTTGAGCCGGGTTTCGGCAAAAAGGAGAATGTGTAGCCATAAAACGTATATGCTATGACCAACGATAAAGTTATAAAATGGGGATTTATCGGATGCGGCGAAGTGACCGAGAAAAAAAGCGGCCCGGCCTTCTCTCTCATCCCGGGATCGCAGGTAACGGCCGTCATGAGCCGCAACCGCGAAAAGGCACGTTCGTATGCCGAGCGGCACCACATACCCAAATGGTACACAGACGCACAAGCCCTTGTGGACGATCCCGACGTCAACGCCGTCTACATAGCCACTCCCCCCTCAACGCACGCCACGTACGCCATCATGGCGATGAAGTCGGGCAAAGCTGTTTACGTCGAAAAGCCAATGGCCTCCAACTACGAGGACTGCTGCCGCATCAACCGCATAGCTGAAAAAACGCACGTCCCGTGTTTCGTTGCCTACTACCGCCGCTACCTGCCCTACTTCATAAAGGTGAGAGAGCTCATCAAAGAGGGAGCCGTCGGCAACGTCATCAACGTGCAGATACGTTTTGCCGTGCCTCCCCGCGATCTCGACTATAACCGCACCAATCTGCCCTGGCGCGTCCAGCCGGACATTGCCGGGGGCGGCTATTTCTACGACCTGGCTCCCCACCAAATCGATCTTTTGCAGGAAATGTTCGGCCCCATCATCGAGGCCGAAGGCTTCAAGGCCAATCGCGGCGGCCTCTACGCAACAGAAGACACAGTCAGCGCCTGCTTCCGTTTCGAGGATGGGCTTCCGGGCTCCGGCTCCTGGTGCTTTGTGGCCCACGAATCGGCCAAGGAAGACCGCATCGAAATCATCGGCGACAGCGGTTCCCTGAGTTTCTCCGTTTTTACGTACGACCCCATCGTACTCCACACCGAGCACGGTCGTCAGGAGGTGCGCGTCGACAATCCGCCGTTTGTTCAGCTTCCGCTCATCAAGCTCGTTGTCGAGCACTTGCAGGACAAGGCCGTCTGCACATGCGATTGCGTGAGCGCCACTTCGGTCAATTGGGTTGTCGACCGCATTCTGGGTAAAATCTGAGCCGGTGCGCATGATCAGCTACGTGCATAGAATGCTTGCTTCGGCAGCAGCCATGTGGAAACGGGGAGCCGTGTTGCTCACGTGCATGGCGGTATGTCACGACATGCCGGCCCTGTCTGTGTGCCGGTCAGCCGGCGACAGCATTGAAGCGGCCGGACTGCCCGAAGCGACGTCTACGCCCGAGAAGAAGAAAAAGCGCGGCAACATCTTCGTCCGCTTTTTCAAAAACTTCAACGATTACGACACGACCTACATTGAGCCGCAGCATTACAACTTTGCTGCGATGGTGCAGAACACCAATACTTTCCAGTCGTACCATCTTTCTGCCCGCGACGAGTCGGGCCACCGGCAAAACCTCTCGATGCGCCCCGCTCCTTCCTTAAAGGTGGGCCCTTATTTCGGATGGCGCTGGATTTTTCTGGGCTATACGTTCGACGTGGTCCACTTGGGCAACCCCGCAAAGCAGTCGGAGTTTAACCTGAGCCTGTACAGCGCCATGCTGGGGCTCGACTTGCTGTATGTGAAAAACAGCGGCAATTTCAAGCTGGGCAACACGCATGGCTTCGAGGGCATCGGCAAGCACGACTTCAAGGGATACACGTTCGACGGGTTGGACACCTACACGGCTTCGGCCAGTGCCTACTATGTGTTCAATCACCGCCGTTTCTCCTACCCTGCTGCCTTCAGCCAGAGCACCGTGCAACGGAAAAGCTGCGGTTCGTGGCTGCTGGGGGCGCGCTACGACCGCCAGCACATGGAGTTCGACTACACGCAGCTCCCCGAAGGGCTCATCGGCAGCCCCGGCCACGAACTTATCATGGACGAGTTGAAGTGGAACAAGATTGACTACCGCGCTTTCAGCGTTTGCGGCGGCTATGCCTACAATTGGGTGTTCGCTCCCGGCTGGCTCCTGGGCGTTTCGGCGATGCCCGCCATCGGTTTCAAGGTGGCCAAAGGCAAGCGCCTGCGCGGCGACGAACTGTTTGTGAGCTTGAAAAACCTCAACTTCGACTGCATATCCCGCTTAGGCATCGTGTGGAACAACACCCGCTGCTTCGCAGGGCTCTCGCTCGTCGCCCACATGTACAATTACACCAAAGGAAGGCTGACGCTTACCAACGGAATGAATTATCTGAACCTGTACGTAGGCTTCAACTTCAACAAAAAGAAAGAATATCGCCGGAAGAAATAGCCGGCACGCTCGCAAGCACCGTATATGAACACAACAATCGCCGAAGAACGCCACCCGCTGCAACCCTTTCTGCCCCCGCATGCACAACTGCTGATGCTGGGCAGCTTTCCGCCGCCCCAAAAGCGCTGGTCGATGAACTTTTTCTACCCTAACCTGCAAAACGACATGTGGCGCATCTTCGGGCTGATTTTCAAGGCCGACAAACTGGCGTTTGTCGACGTGGAAGAAAAGCGCTTCAAGCAGCAACCCATTGAGGCTCTGCTCCTGGAAAAAGGCATCGCCCTCTACGACACGGCTACGGCCGTGCGGCGGTTGCAGGGAAACGCTTCGGACAAATTTCTGGAAGTGACGGAGCCCACCGACGTCGTCGCCTTGCTGCGGGCTTTGCCCCAATGCCGCGCTGTGGCCGTGACGGGGCAAAAGGCCACCGACACGCTGCGCCAGACGCTCAGCGTAGAAGAGCCTGCCGTCGGCAGCTTCAGGCCTTTCAGCCTCGACGGCCGCTCCATGCGCTTCTACCGCATGCCCAGCAGCAGCCGCGCCTATCCCATGAAGCTGGAAAAGAAAGCCGAAGCCTACCGCCACATGTTCTGCGACTTAGGCATGCTCGACGAATGACGGCCGCGCGCCTCTGCCGGCGGGCTAATTTACCCGGCCTCCCGCCATCCAATGTTTTTCCCAATAGCTACTGCCAAGCCTGTCGACCACAACGCCGCGACTGCTGCTGGCATGGATAAACTTTCCGTCTTTAAGAAAAATACCTACGTGCCCACACTTGCGGCCTGAGCCCGGCGTACGGAAAAACACGAGATCGCCCTGCTGCAATTGCGACTTACGGCGGATACGACGGCAATCGTTTTCATACTGTTCGTGGCTGCTGCGCGAAAGACGCTTGCGATACACCTTTTTATAAATCTGCCGCGTCAGCCCCGAGCAGTCGACGCCCCGCTTCGAGTTGCCGCCGTAGCGATAAGGCGTTCCCATCCATTTTGAAGCTTCGAGAAAAAGTTGATGATTGTCGGCATAATCGATGTCGACGCCCAGCGTGATGCCTGCCCGCGCCAGCGCGTGGTAGTCGCGCTCGGTGAGATGCGTTTTTGCCGAGCAAGAACTGAGCAAAGCCACCACAACGGCCACGCGGAGCACATGGCGCCATATGCCGGGAACAAAAAGCGGCAAACTCCCAGCATAAGGGAATTTGCCGCCGATAACGCGAAATAAGAAAGCAGCTCTACGCATGATGCTCAAAGACCATTTTCAGACAGATAGCGCTCGGCCTCGATAGCTGCCTTGCATCCGCTGCCGGCAGCCGTGATGGCCTGGCGATAGAGCGGGTCGGCCACGTCGCCTGCGGCAAACACACCGGGCACGCCCGTGCGCGGCGTCTGCCCCTCGGTCAGGATGTAACCCGTTTCGTCCGTCTTGACCCAAGGCTTGAACATGTCGCTGTTGGGCTTGTGGCCAATGGCCAGGAAAAAGCCGTCGATGGCTATGTCGTGCAGCTTCTCTTCAGGCGTACCCTTCTTGTAGACCAGGTGAGCCCCCTCAACACCATCTGCACCGAAAAGGCCGACGGTGTTCGTTTCGAAAAGCACCTCAATCTTCGGATTGCTGAATACGCGCTCCTGCATGGCTTTGGACGCCCGGAGATAGGGCTTTCTGACGATAAGGTAAACCTTGGCTGCCAGCCCGGCCAGATAGGTGGCTTCCTCGCAGGCCGTATCGCCACCACCGACGACGGCCACCACCTTTTTTCTGTAGAAGAAACCGTCGCACGTGGCGCAGGCGCTCACGCCCTGGCCGCGATATTTTTCCTCGTCGGCCAGGCCCAGATACTTGGCCGTGGCCCCCGTGGCAATGATGAGCGTATGACACTGCACGCTCGCACCGTCGTCGAACGTTATGACATAGGGTGCCTGGCTCAAATCGGCCTTTACAGCTATGGCCGAACGTATTTCCGCACCGAAGCGCTCGGCCTGCTGGCGCAGTTCGTCCATCATCTGGTTACCGTCGATGCCTTCGGGATAGCCCGGAAAGTTTTCAATCTCTGTGGTCGTCGTGAGCTGGCCGCCCGGCTGCAAGCCTTCGTAAACAACGGGCGACAGCCCGGCACGTCCGGCATAGATGGCTGCGGTGTAGCCGGCGGGGCCGGAGCCTAAAATCAAGCAACGTATGGTTTCCATTTTTTCTTAGCTGTGTTATGTGGTTATTATCTTAAATCGATGATTTCCATTCCGGGGTGCTTCTTACTGTCGAAGCGGAAAACGCTGTCGGCCCAGCTCTTGCCCGTGGCAAGGCTCTTCACGCGGATGCGGGTCCAGTCGGCCCCCTCCCGGATGCGGATGGAATGGGGCAGATATGAGGAGCGGTCGATGGTGATGCGCATCTCGCTGATGGAGCTGCCCTGACGGGTGGCCACCATGCGCACCTCATAGCAGCTCTTGCCCTGATAAGTGGCGTCGGAAACCGAAAGGCGGTAGCCGCTTTTGTAGAGGTCGACAAACGTATAGGGGTTGATCTGCTGGATTTCCTCGGGCGTGGGGGTGGTGAGGTTCACCTCGTTCGAGCCCGCGAGCAAGCTCCACTGGGTCGTCCCGTCAAACCACGTAGACATCTGGTCGGAATCGATTTGAAACCTGTTGCCCTGCACGCGAATGGTGCCGACAGCCGTCCCCTGAGGGCTCAGCCCCTTAAAGGTCGTGGCTTCGAACGTGGCTTGCAGGCCGCCGCTGCCTTTCAGCTTGGTAGCCGTCTTATCCAATATGCTGCGGGCGCTTTGTGCCCGTACAGTCTCTGCGGCAATAAGGGCGCCGAGGACGGTCAGCAATAAGATTTTAAAAAATCGCATGAATATGTTTTTTATAATGGGTCAAGAAAGAATGACTGGGCTGTGCGCTACTTGAAAGCGCTTATTTTCATTTCGAGCTCGGCCTCGTCGGCACAAAGCACCTCACGGGGCTTGCTTCCCTGCGCCGGGCCCACGATGCCGGCCTTTTCGAGCTGGTCCATGAGGCGGCCGGCGCGGTTGTAGCCGATGGCAAACTTGCGCTGGATGAGCGACGTGGAACCCTGCTGGTGAACGACGACGAGGCGGGCGGCATCTTCGAACATCGAGTCGAGATTGTCGGCATCGAAAGCGCCGGCTGCGGCGTCCTTGCCTTCTTCAAGGGGAGCCTCTGGCAGCTCATAAGGCGCGGGATAGCCCTGCTGCGCGGCCACAAACTCGTTGATGCGCTCCACCTCGGGCGTATCGATAAAGGCACACTGCACGCGCACGGGCTCGTTGCCGCTAAGGAAGAGCATGTCGCCCTTGCCCACCAGCTGGTTAGCCCCGCCGCGGTCCAGGATGGTGCGGCTGTCGGTCTGCGAGGCCACCTTGAAAGCCATGCGGGCAGGAAAGTTGGCTTTGATCGTACCGGTGATGATGTTGGTCGTAGGACGTTGCGTGGCGATGACCATGTGTATGCCCACGGCGCGGGCCAGCTGCGCTATGCGGGCTATGGGCATCTCGACGTCCTTGCCGGCCGTCATGATGAGGTCGCCAAACTCGTCGATGATGACCACTATGTAAGGCATAAACTCATGACCGTTCATCGGACTGAGCTCACGGCGGCAAAACTTGGCGTTATATTCCTTTATGTTGCGCGTCTTGGCCTTTTTCAGCAAGTCGTAGCGGTGGTCCATCAGCCGGCAGAGGCTTTTCAGCGTCTGCACCACCTTGGTCACATCAGTGATAATGGGGTCGTCCTCGCCGGGAATTTTGGCCAGGAACTGCTTTTCGATGGGTGCATAGATGCTAAACTCCACTTTCTTCGGGTCGATGATGACAAATTTCAGTTCGGCCGGGTGCTTCTTGTAGATGAGCGAAGTCACGACGGCGTTCAGCCCCACCGATTTGCCCTGTCCCGTAGCTCCCGCCACGAGCAGGTGGGGCATCTTGGCCAAATCGACCATAAACACCTCATTGGTAATGGTTTTGCCCAGCGCCAGCGGAAGCTCGCAGGTGCTTTCCTGAAATTTACGGCTGTTCAGCACGCTCTCCATCGAGACGATGCGCGGATTTTTGTTGGGCACCTCGATGCCAATTGTGCCTTTGCCGGGGATGGGGGCTATGATGCGGATGCCCAAAGCGCTCAGGCTGAGGGCTATGTCGTTTTCCAGATTGCGTATCTTGTTGATGCGAACGCCTTCGGCCGGCGTAATCTCATAAAGCGTGATGGTGGGGCCGATGGTGGCTTTGATGCTGGATATGCGCACGTCGAAGTTGCGCAATACGGTGATGATGCGGTCCTTGTTGGCGTTTTGCTCGGCTATGTCGATGGTGGGCGCTGCGTTGTCATACTTCCTGAGCAGGTCGAGCGTCGGGTATCGGTAGTTTTCCAAGTCTTTCTTCGGATCGTAAGGTTCCGACGAAACGGCAGGTTGCTTCTGCGCCGCATCGGCTTTCTCCTCCTCAGCCGCGGGCTCGATGACGAGCTCGGCTTCCCGCCCGTCGGCCGTGGCGATGTCGGGCTGCGTTTCTTCGGTTCCGGGGTCGAGAACAAGAGCCGTGCTGCCGTCGTCGCCGGCCTCGTGGCTAAAATTGAGGCTCACCGGTCCTGTTTCCTCTTCGGGCTCGTCCGCCGGTGCTGCCGGCGTCACGGGTTCGGCAGCAGCTCCCGGGGCTTCGGGCGTAGGCTCCGGGTGCTTCCGTCTTTTCAAATACTCCTGCGGACGCAGCAGGCGACGCACCACGTCGATGGTTTTACGACTCAGGTAAACCAAATACAGAATGGCCGAAGCCACCATGGCCATCCAGCACCCCACAGCCCCCGTTTCGCGCAGCAGCCAGCCGGTGACAAAAGCACCGTGGCGGCCACCGGGACGGAACGGCATGCCGGCAAACCACGCCTCGGGAAGCTGGCCGGAGAGCAAAGCCAGGAAAGCCGACACCCACACCATGAGAAAAGCGCAGTGGAGAAAACTCTTCCAAAGCCTGACGCGATATGCCTTCACCAACTTTAATCCCAGCAAGAGGAGAAACACCGGTATAAAGTAGGCCCCCACGCCGAAACAGTCGTTCATGAAATAATAAGAGAGGTAAGCCCCCGCCTTGCCGCACATGTTGGCCGGCGTTTCCAGGCACCCGGCTTCCACCGCGGCCTGATCAAGATTTCCCGTGAAAATATAAGACGTAAACGACAGCAGCATGAGCAACGACACGCACAGCGAAAGCAAACCTGACACAAAGCGCAACGTGTCGCCCCGCAACACTTCTTTCCATCCCCCTGCACGCGCAATGGCTTGCCATCCGCCGCTCTGTACCGCCGTTTTTTTCTTCTTTGCCATGAATTCTCTAAAAAATGTGCCGGGCAAAGCTTTGTTCACCCGAGTGCAAAAATACATATAAAGCTGCATACAATCGTGGCACGCCGCCCGATTTTTCCTGCCTGGAAAAATCGCGGACGGCGATTTTTCGTTAAGTTTGCATCCCCATAACTATGATAGAACGCGAAACCATAGAGCGCATCATGGCGGCGGCCAACATCGTCGACGTCGTCAAGGAGTTTGTCACGCTGCGGCGTTCCGGCGCCAACTACAAGGGGCTCTGCCCTTTTCACGAAGAACGCACGCCGAGCTTCGTGGTGTCGCCCTCGAAGCAGCTCTGCAAATGCTTCAGCTGCGGCAAGGGCGGCAACGTGGTCCACTTCATCATGGAGCACGAGCAGCTCACCTATCCCGAAGCCCTGCGCTGGCTGGGACGACGCTACGGCATCGAAGTGGCCGAACGGGAGCAAACCGACGAGGAGCGCCGCGCCGAAAGCCTGCGCGAAAGCATGCTGGCCCTGAACGATTGGGCCGGCCGCTATTTTGTGCAGACACTCACCACAACAGCCGACGGCCTGGCCATCGGCCTGGCCTACCTGCGGCAGCGAAGCCTGCGCGACGACACCATCCGCAAGTTTCAGCTGGGATATTCCCTCCCCTCGCGCGATGCCCTCGCACGCGAAGCCCTCGCACGCGGATATTCGCGCGAACTGCTGCTGAAAACCGGCCTGGCCTACGAAACGGAGCGCCACGAGCTCCGCGACCGCTACCATGGCCGCGTCATCTTTCCCATCCATTCCGTCTCGGGGCGCACTGTTGCCTTTGGCGGACGCATTCTGGACGAAAAGAGCAATCCGCACGTGGGCAAATATGTCAACTCGCCCGAGTCGGAAGTCTACCACAAGGGGCGCGAGCTCTACGGGCTCTATCAAGCCAAGCACGCCATCGTGCGACAAGACCGCTGCTACCTCGTCGAAGGCTACATGGACGTGCTCTCGATGCACCAAAGCGGCGTGGAAAACGTCGTGGCCTCGTCGGGCACGTCGCTCACCGAGGGGCAGATACGCCTGCTCCATCGCTTCACCGACAACGTCACCGTGCTCTACGACGGCGACGCCGCCGGCATCAAAGCCAGCCTGCGAGGCATCGACATGCTCCTCTCCGAGGGGCTCAACGTGCGTGCGCTCCTGCTGCCCGACGGCCACGACCCCGACAGCTTTGCCCGCGCCAACGACGCCGACACCTTCCGCGCCTACATAGCCCGCCACGAAGAAGACTTCATCCGTTTCAAAACGCGCCTGCTCATGAACGACGCCGGGGCCGACCCATCCGCACGCGCACATCTCGTGGGCAGCATCGTGGGCAGCATCAGCGCCATCCCCGGCCCCATCGTCCGGCAAATGTATATCCGCGAATGCGCCGCCACCATGGACGTCGACGAAAAGCTCATCGTGGCCGAGGTGGCCCGCATGCGCCGCGAGCAGAAACAAGGCGCAGGCGAACGGCCCGCAGCCCCCGCCGGCGGCGAAACACCGGCCGAAAGCCCCCAGCCTGCCGCCCCCGCCGGCGAAGGCGAGGACAGCGCAGCCCGCATGCTCGTTGCGCTCATCGTAAAATATGGCGAGCTCCCGCTCTTCGCCGACAGCGAGGGCGGCGCTCCCGTCAGCGTGGCAACCTACGTCAAAGGCGAGCTCGCCGCCGACGGCCTGCAACTGCCAACGCCGCTCTATCGGCGCATACTCGACGAAGCCGCATCGCACGTGGCCGACGCCGACTTTCACGCCCAAGCCTATTTCACCACCCACCCCGATGCCGAAATAAACGTGCTCGCCGCCCGTCTCTGCGAAGACAAATACCGCCTGAGTTCCCTGTACACGAAGACGCAGCAGCTCGCCCCCGAGCGCGAACGGCTCACGGAGCTCGTGCCGCGCCTTGTGAGCGACTACAAATATGCCGTCGTCAAAGGGCGTATGAAGCAACTCCTGGCAGCGCTCTCCGCCCCCGACGTGGCTAAAGACGCCTCGCGCAGCCTGGCCCTGATGAACGAATACAAAAAACTGAGCGAAGTGGAGCGCATCTACGCCCGCCTGCTGGGCGACCGCGTCATCACGCCCGGGTGAGGGGAATAAGAATCTCATATTCCCATAAAAACAAATAAGAAGCGCACCTGCCGGTCCAGGCAAATGCGCTTCTTATTTTAGTTTGCAGCTGTTCAATCGCCACACGCCTCCTCGCTGAGCAGCCGTTCGGCACAAGCTGCGAGCAGACGTATGGCCCGACGGTTGGCACCACCGTGGGGCACGATGAAGTCGGCATAACTGCGGGTGGGCTCAACGTAGGCATCGTGCATAGGCTTGAGGCGGTTGCGGTAGCGGCTGGCTACAACGTCGGCGCTGCGGGCCCGCTCGCGCACGTCGCGCTCCACAAGACGGGCCAGGCGTTCGTCGGGGGCCGCATCAACGTAGACGCGTACGTCCATCAGTTCGCGCAGCTCGGGACGGTGGAGAGCCATGATGCCTTCGATGATGACGACGGGGGCGGGGTCGAGCCGCTCGGTTTGCGGAAGGCGGTCGCAAAGGGGAACGCTGTAAACGGGCTGTTCCACGGAGCTTCCCTCGCGCAAGGCGCGTACATGGGCTGTGAGCAGGGGCCAGTCGAAAGCGTCGGGGTGGTCGTAGTTGAGCTCCCTGAGCTCTTCGAGAGTGAGACCCGCAGGAGCGGGCTTGTAGTAAGAGTCTTGGTGGAGGATGGCGGCTCTCCCGGGCCCTAGGGTGCGGGAGAGCTCTCCTGCTACCGTTGTTTTCCCGGAGCCGGTGCCTCCGGCTATGCCTATGACTATCATATATCTATGGATGGTTTCTTAAAGAACAGGAAGGAACGTCGTGGCGCTGCCGGGCTGCCGGGCTTCACAACCCCGAACGGGGGAATCGCCGGACGGCTGCCTGCGGATGGCTTTTCGCCTCTCACCGTCAGAGGGGACGCAGCCATGGCACGAAGGTGGAGAGCAGCAGAAGGGTGGCCAAAGCTGCCACGAGCAGGCGCACGTCGCTTACGGCATAACCTCCGGGCGTGTAGACCCCGCCCATGGTGGGCTTCGTGCGCACCGGGGCCAAACGGGCATACAGCAGATGCAAAGCCCAGCCGGTAAAGATGCCCCAAAGGGTTCCGCAAAGGAGGTCGCCAACATAGTGGACGCCGAGATAGAGACGCGTCCAGCAGTTGACAAGCGCCCAAGCCACAAGAACAAAACTCAGCACACGGCTACGCACAATGAGCCCTAAGCAGGTGGCCACGGCAAACGTGTTGGCAGCATGGCTCGAAAAGAAGCCATAACGCCCACCGCGGTAACCGTCGACCACATCGACGAGATGCATCAAAGAGGGGTCGCCTGCCGGACGGTAACGGGCCACAAGGGGCTTAAAGACGGAAGAAGCCACCTGGTCGGCCACGAGAATGCACAAGGCCAAGGCCAGGAGCGTGAGAATCAGCGTGACGGTGTCGTTGTTTTTCACCAGTACGTAGAACAGCACGAGGGCTGCCGGCAGCCAGGTGAGCGTGGCGGTGAGCGTGACGGCCAACCCGTCCAAAAAGAGGGAGTCGCTGCCGTTGAGCGCCAGAGTGAGGCGAGTGTCGATGTCGATGAGCTGTTCCAACATGGCTTTCTATAATTATTTTTTAAGACGGGGCAACTTCTCGCTGTGCGTATATCGTTGCGGGCGGCAGTAGCCTTTCTGCCCCGTTATGCTTTATTTGGCTGTCGGGCCGGCTACGTACTCCACGCCGTCGGCGTCGATCCATCCGGTGGTGCCATCGGGTAGGTCGACCCGCAGGCGGGTTCCCAGCGTGGCATGCACCGTGACGGTGGTGCCGGCATGGAGCTCGCGGCGGACAGACGAGGCTGCGTCGGGGCCACTGCGCAACGTGGCGGGGGCCATCAGTACGGCCTGACGCAAATGCCGGAAGGCGTCGTACTGTTTATACGCAAAAACGTGGGCTGTCACCACGACCAGCAACGACAGCAAAGCTACAGCAAAAGCCGCTTTGCGCAACCACAAGCGACCGCCAAACAGCCAGAGGAGCACAAAAACCAAAGTCAAGGCGAGGGCGCCCATGCCGATAAACGCCCACTCGTCGGCGCTGTGGGAATTGCGCAACTCCCCAAAGAAAGAAGCAAGGGGCGGCTGAGGAGCGCCGTCGAAATGGTCGGGCAACTTGCTTTCGCACAACGCTAAATTGTGACGGGCGTCCTCCATCGAAGGCTCGTATCGCAAAGCCCGGCGATAGTTGAGCACTGCCCGGGGATAATCGTTCAAGCGGTAATAGGCGTTGCCCAGATTATAATAGACCGGCGCCGAGACGCCTTGCTTCAAGGCGCTTTCGTAGAGACGGGCGGCGGCTGCATAGTTGCGGGCACGGAATGCACTGTCGGCCATCTCCTTGGGCGAAGCGCCAAAGGCGGGAAGGCAAAGAACGAAAAGGAAAAGAAGAGTGAGGGCCTTGTTCATGGCATGATTGGATGTGCGACGGCGCTTCATGGCGGCCTCAATGGCCGAGAGCACAGCCTCGGCTTCGCGATGCAGACTCAGTGCGCTTTCTTTCCCTCCTTCCACCGGAGCAAAGCGGGCGTATTCGCATGCGTCGATGACGGCTATAAAGCGGTCTATTGTTTCGTCGTTAAGGCCGCGACCCGACATGGCTGTGCGAATGGCTTCCTTACCGGAAGAGGGCTGCAAGGCAAAGCGGCCGGCAGCGTAACCGTACATGGCTTCGGAGAGGGCAGCATAGAAAGGTTCCACTCCGCCCTCGTCCAAAAGCCGGGCGGCGCGATGCAAACGGTCGGAGCAACGACGGGCAGCGCGGCGCAAGCGCATGGCTGCGCCATCTGCACGGCGATGACGACGGTTGCGCAATATCCACAGCGCCACGACGAAAAGCACGAGGATGCCAACGAGGAGCAGGAGATGCCGCGGCGTGGCGAAAACGTAATAAGCATCGGCGGAATGGAAGGTTGCGGGGCCTGACACGATGTCGCGTATGTCGCTGCGGGCAAGTTCCATCGCACGACGGGCATCGGCCGAGGAGCGCTTGCCCCGTGCAACGTCTATTGTGAGCGGTGCCGTCGTGAGCGTACGGTAGGCACGCGCGTCCGTATCAAAATAAACCAGGCGGACGGCGGGGATGGTGTATTGCCCGACATTTTGCGGCACAAAGGTGTAGTCAAAAATGAGCTTGCCGGCTACGCCTTCGGCTGTAAGTTCCGTCTCGTCGGTTGTCTTGGGGCCATAAACGTCGAAATCCTTGGGGAAGGCCACTGTTGGAGCTTCCAACATTTTCATATTGCCGGCTCCCGTGACGATGATGCGATATGTGCAAAGTTCGTTCGTCTTAGGCTGCGATGTCTGCAATTCTCCCTTTATCTGCAAGCGCCCTACTCCACCCGAAAAGTCAGCCGGACGGGGTGAAGGCAGGGGAAGCACTTGGAGGGGCAGCTCCGGCGTGGTTCGGCTGACCTTGACGCTCAGATTGCCGCCGCCATTAAAAAAGGTAAGCATGGGATCGCCGCCATACAAGTCGCGCTGAATGACTGTGGCTTCGAACACGGCAGGCGGAATGGTGAGCGCCCCGGTCTTCTGCGGGAAAAGGACGTATTGCAGATTGACGGCCGAACGATATAAAGCACCGTGCCGACGCTCTACATTGGGCGACAGGTTGCCGGGAAGGGGCACCTCTTGCGCCAAAAAGGGTTCGAGCGCAGGATTTCGCCTGAGAGCTACCCCGGAAAGCCCCACTCCGTTTTTCCAATGGACGTGGTAGGTCAGCACGACGGGCTCCTGCTCGTAAACCGTCGTTTTGTTGGTCGTAACCGTCAGATACAAGTCTTTTTGCGTCACCTCGGTGCCCGCCGGTTGCAAGTCGTCGTCTGGCGCTGCGGACGAACTGCCTTTGGCTGGATAGGGCTGTTTTTTTTCGCTTCCCCCCACCTTGATGGTTACCGGGCGGGTGCGATAAGTTTTCGACCCCACACGAACGTTTGCCGGGGAAAGCTTAAAAGTGCCTTTGCGCTTGGGAGAAAGAATATAGGTCCATGTCGTACTTTGGGACGACTGAACCGTACGACCGCCCACAGAACTCATACTGCTGAACTGCGACACAGCGGGCCCGCTCAAAACTTCAAAATCAGCAAAAGAAGGGGCTTCGAAACTTGTGGCAACAGCTCCCTGCACTTTGTAAACGACGCGAAATTCTGAATTAATGTCCGTTGTCGCCGGAGCTTCTACCGTAAAACGGACCTGCGCCCGTATGGCGAGAACGGTCGTTATAAACAAAAGAAAGCAAAGTATAGTTTTGCGGGTGTTCATTCCTGTTTTACCTTTCAACTTACCAGTTCTTTCTCAAACCACGACGCGCGGGTGTAGCGTTATTGAGTTTCTCACGCGTTTCCTGTTCTTTTCTCCTTGCCAGGTCCAGCAATTGCCGCATGCTTTCATCAGAAACGTCCTCGCCCGCCTGCGTAGCCGACTTGCTCTTGGATTGATTACTTTTCTGCTGCTCGGCGTCTTCGCCCTGCTGCTCTTTCTGTTGCGGAGAGGCCGCTCCCTGCCCCGATTTTCTTAACTTCTGACAGAGGGCCAGATTGTAACGGGCGTTGTCGTCGTGGGGATTGTTGCGCAAAGCTTCCTTATAGCAGACTATGGCCGAATCGAGATCGTAGGCAGTTTGGTAAATATAGCCGAGATTGTGATAAGCCATCCCTTTGACAATTTTATTCTTCTCGTTTTGAGCGGCTTGTTTGAAATAACTTTTCGCTTCGGCCGTTGCGCCACGCGCCAAAGAGACGTCGCCTAAGTTAAACAGCGCTCTGGCCTGTCCCGGCTGGCGGCTCAACACGTCAAGATAGCGCTCACCGGCCTGCTCCATACGGTCTGCACGAAAATCGCGGTTGCCACGGTGCATTTGCTTATATGCTTCCGTTTGTGCATGCGTCGAAAAAACCGACAGCCATGCTATCATCAACAAAGACAGACGTGATAATTTCATCTTTTGAAAAGTTTTATTTTGCCCAAAAGAGGATTCTTTGTTTCAGACGTAAAGAATTCGAAGAACAAGAGCACCAAGGTCAATACAGCCAGGCTGCGGAACTGTTCATTGTAATTCTTATAACTTATCGTCTCTTCCGCATGCTCCAACTGGGCCAAATGGCTTTGCAGCTCTTCTTGTGCGTTGTTGGTGTTGTCGATGTGGATATACGCACCGCCGCCCGCTTGGGCCACTTGCCGACACATGTCTTCGTTCAACGCTGTATGCACCACGTTCCCGCTTTCATCTGTAAACGGGCCCTCGGGCGTTGGTATTTCTGCACCTTGCGGCGAGCCTATCCCCAATACATAAACGTGCATGTCCTTTTTTGCCGCTTGGGCAGCCGCCTCTATGGCACCGGCCTCGTGGTCTTCTCCATCGGTGATGACGACAATGGCTTTTCCTACTTTCGCATTCTCGGTGAAACTTGCCGCTGCAAGATCTATTGCAGCCGCCAAACTTGTGCCTTGCAGCGTTATCATGTTGACATCCACCGCATCGAGAAACATTTTGGCCGAAACATAATCGTTAGTTATGGGCAGCTGTGGATAGGCTTCGCCGGCAAATACCTGTAAAGCCACTTTATCGTTCTGCATGCGGTCTATCAAATTGGATACAAGCAGTTTTGAGCGTTCCAATCGATTGGGACGAATATCCTCGGCCAGCATCGAATTGGAAACATCCAAGCTGATAACGACTTCTATGCCTTTGCTCTTCTCTTTGTCGACCTGCCAACCGTATTGCGGACGGGCCAACATGAAAGTCAAAGACACCAAAGCCAACTCCATAAGCACGAATTTGACAACAGGTCTCTTCCCCGAGTAGCCAGGTACCAAATTCTTCAATACCTGCCAATCGCCAAAACGCTTTACCCGCCGCCGCGCAAGAACAGACGTCAGGATAAAGACTGCCGCCAAGACCACAGCTACGAGAAGCAGGTATAAATATTCAGGATTAGCAAAGCGAAACATATCGTCTTTCTTTTTATCTGTATGAGAAACGAACCCATCAAGGTATGCGGCGCAACAGCGTTGTCCGTAGCAGCATCTCTAACAGCAACGAGACAAATGCCGCCAAAGCAAAGGGCTGATAGGCTTCGTACCGCTTGTCAAAATTCTTTACCCTCAGTTTCGTCTTCTCTAATTTATCTATGTCATTATATATATCGCGAAGCTTGCCTTTTGTCTGCGCATGATAAAAGAGTCCTCCCGTCATGCGCGCTATTTCTTGCAGCGTCCCCGTATCCATATCGGCCTTTACCTTTTGATAATAATACGAGCCGTCGGGAAGCACTGCCACAGGCTGATTCACTACGCCGTCGGTACCAACAGCGATGGTGTATACGCGAACATTGCTTTTCTTTGCAATCTCGGCTGCCATCAGCGGGGAGATGTCGCCTGCATTGTTGGCACCGTCGGTCAGCAAAATAATCACTTTACTGCCTATGCTGTCCTGCGCAAGTCTTGCCACGGCATTGGTAATCCCCATTCCGATGGCCGTACCGTCGCTGATGATGCCCTGCTGCTGCAACGAGCAACTGACCGAGCGGAACATTGAAAGCAAGGAAGCGTGATCGGTTGTCATCGGACACTGCGTAAAAGCTTCGCCACCGAAAAGCGTCAGTCCGATGTTGTCGTTCGGTCTGTTTTGGATAAACTCATAAGCCACTTGCTTGGCAGCTTCCAGACGGTTTGGCTGCAAGTCGGGCGTCAGCATGCTCACCGAAATGTCCATCACCATCATGATATTGATGCCTTCCGTCTCCTTTTCGCTCAAAGCATGCTTGGTCTGCGGGCGTGCCAGCACTACAATCACCAATGCAAGCGTCAGCATCCGCAGCAGAAAGGGCGCGTGAATGAGAGCCGTGCGTAAAGTCTGCTCCCGGCGTCGGAAAGCCTCGGTCGAAGCCATCACAAGCGTTGCTTCCGTTCTGCGTTTCAACAGAAAGCGCCATAAAAAACATGGCACCAGCAACAGCAGCAGAAGCAAGCAGTAGGGATGCGCAAAGCTAATGGTTGACAACATATTTGTCATAATGAGTCGAAATTTTTATCTAGCCGCTAAAAGAACGTTTCCATCAATTCTTTGCTTACATACGTCAGCCCCCCTGCGGCGGCTATCACAATAACTGCCAGTGTTGCCCACATGAGACGTCGCATACGCAATTGCCGACGGGCACCTACTTCTACATATTTAACGGTTGGCTGCGGCATTACGGCCGGTTCCAGTTTGGTTCTTTCAACAAAGTCGACAGCCCGTTTCAGATCATGTTCACAATCGCCGGGCAAGGTCTGATGCTTGGCAAATTTCACCAAATCGGCTGTTTGAAAGATTTCGCGCAGCTGACGTTGGGAAGTTTCATCGCATTCTTCACACAAAGACTCCAAAATCTCCGATGAAGTCATCTCCATTGCATTGAAAGCATATCTTTCACCGATATAACTACGTAAAGCTTCCGTCAGACGAATATAATACGTCTTTATACCTTCGCGTGTCGTATCAGTAAAGGTCTTAAGCTTTTCCATCTCACCAAACGCTCTCCGGTGGGGAAGCTCACGTGGCGGAATGACGATTTTTTTTGTTATCGGCTTTTTGTCAGTTAAGCGTGCAAGTAAAAAATACGCCGATACAATCAGGGCAAAAACCGCCATCCCGATGCCCCACAAGGTGAAATTCCACGTAAAGCGGTCTTCAACAACGGCATGAGGCCCTCGAAACTGATCTATATGTACCGTATCAACGGGAACGCTGTTCACCTTCAACCCAACTCCATGAGAAGCTGCATATTTCTTCCCGTTCACCTCCACTTCCATCGGCGGAAGATAATAAAGAGCCGAGTCGAAAGCCGTTAGCGTATATTTTCTTTCCAAAGAAACGCGCGAAGCATCTCCCTGGGGCAACGTATCTATACGCCCCGTTTCCAACACTTCTACTCCGGGCACTATCTGCCCGCCTTGTGCGTACGAAGGAAAAACTATCTTACTTCCACGACGGGCTGTAACGGTGGTTGTTAAGTGTACTTGTTCGCCTATAAGCATTTCAGCCGTGTCGGCCGACATCTTCACCTGCACCTGCGCTCTTGCCTCAGGAAAGATGGCCACATATAGTATTATGACAGCACTTATATATTTCGCAAACTTCCACATTTTCACAAGTATATAAATATCACCCAGCTTCGTCAGATGCGCCTCCTGAACAAATTCAACAAAGGCTTGACGTAGTCGCCGTCCGTCCGAACGTCAACTGCATCCACGCCACACTTTTTCAGCATAATGCCCAGACGCCGTTGCTGTTCGTTCCATGCTGCAGCGTAACGGGCCCGCACCTTGGCCGAAGAGGTGTCAAGATACATTTCATGCCCCGTTTCGGCATCTTCCACACGCATCAAACCCACGGAGGGGAGTTCTTTCATCCTTTCGTCGTAAATCTTCACAGCTACCACGTCATGCTTGCGCGCTGCGATGGAAAGCGCCTGCGTGTAATCGTTATCATCGATAAAGTCGCTCATTACGAAAGCTATGCAGCGTCTTTTGACAAGGCGCGTCAGGTATTCTATGGCTTGCCCCACGTCGGTCCGCTTGCCTGCGGCTTCCAGCCCCAGCAGTTCACGCACAATGCACAATACGTGCTCGCGGCCCTTTGCTGGGGGTATGAATTTCTCTATTCGGTCCGAGAAGAACAAAGCTCCTACTTTATCGCCTGCCCTGACGGCAGAGAAAGCCAGTGTTGCCGCAATCTCAGCCAGCAGTTCCCGGCTCGTTCGTTGACGCGATCCGAACGCCAGGCTTTTCGATACGTCGAGAACAAGCATAACGGTCAGCTCACGTTCTTCTTCAAACACCTTGATAAAGGGGCGATCCAAACGGGCCGTTACGTTCCAGTCGACGTCGCGGACGTCGTCGCCAGGTTCATACTCGCGCACTTCTGCAAACGACATGCCACGCCCCTTGAATGCCGAATGATACTCGCCGGCAAAAACGCCTTGCGTCAGGGCGCGTGTTTTTATCTCCACCCGCCGAACGCGCTGCAACAAATCGCCTGCATCCATAGCTGCTTGTATTCGTTCCGACCGTTATTGTTAAGGCACTTCCACCTTATTCACCACCTCGTCTATCAAAGCATCTGTTGTGATGCCGTCAGCCTCAGCCTCGTACGTCAGACCTATGCGGTGGCGCAATACGTCATGCACTATTTCACGCACATCCTCAGGAACAACATAGCCGCGCCGGCGAACAAAAGCGCGAGCCCGTGCTGCCAAAGCCAGATTAATGGAACCGCGCGGCGAAGCTCCGAAAGCAATATACTTCTGCAAATCTTCCAAGCCATATTGCAACGGATAGCGGGTGGCAAATATCAAATCGGCCACGTATGCCTCGATGCGTTCGTCCATATATACTTCGCCGGCCAACTGACGTGCCTGCTCTATATCAGCCAGGCTCACCACGGCCGTCGGTTTGGCAAAGCCGCCTTCGACGTGTGCCCGCACGATGCGGCGTTCTTCTTCTTTTGTGGGGTACGTTACAACCACTTTCATCATGAAGCGGTCGGCCTGTGCTTCGGGCAAAGCGTAAGTACCTTCCTGCTCAATGGGGTTTTGCGTGGCCAGAACGAGGAAGGGCTTGGGCAAAGGCAGGGTTTCTTCGCCAATCGTCACCTGATGCTCCTCCATGGCTTCGAGCAGAGCGCTCTGCACCTTTGCCGGAGCGCGGTTGATTTCGTCTGCCAGCACAAAATTGGCAAACACCGGGCCACGTTTTACCGTAAAAGCCTCTTGCTGGCGACTGTATATCAACGTACCCGTCACGTCTGCCGGGAGCAGGTCGGGCGTAAACTGTATACGGCTGAACTGTGCGTCTACAAGGCTTGCCAGCGTCTTGATGGCAAGCGTCTTGGCCAGTCCGGGAACACCTTCCAAGAGCAAATGCCCCCCGCATACCAGTCCTGTAAGCAGCGCGTCTATTAAATGCGTCTGCCCCACGACACTGCGGTGCATGCCCTCAACCAGATCTGTCAGGAAGCCCGTTCCGGCTTCAATCCTCGCGTTCAGTTCGCGGATGTCCGTTCTTTCCATCGTTCTATCCTTTTTTCTCTGCGTTCTTTCTGTTAGGCATATAGAATTTTCACGGCTGCAAAATTAAAGTTTTCCTGCGAGCCTCGTATTTAATTTTCGCTAAATCAGCGGCTGGCCCTTTGCAGCCTCTCTCTGATGAATACCGACGACCACTAACCGGCTGCATTTGCGCTCAACGGCTTGGCTCATTTTGACTCTTGCGCATTGTTCAACTCCGCATTCTTCACTTTTCTGAACAGGTCGGAGGCAAAAATAAAGCTGTTGAGCTGTTCGTTTCCGGCTGTCAGCACCTGTTCTTTCGTTCCTTCCCACTCGTTTCGCCCTTGATGGATGAAAAGGATGTGCTCCCCTATCCCCATCACCGAATTCATGTCGTGAGTATTGATAATGGTCGTCGTATTGAATTCTTGCGTAATCTCGTGTATCAGCTTATCGATGACAAGCGAGGTTTTCGGGTCGAGCCCCGAATTGGGCTCGTCGCAAAACAGATATTGTGGATTCATCGCTATGGCCCGAGCGATGGCCACGCGCTTTTGCATGCCGCCGGAGATTTCTCCGGGATATTTGTCGATGGCATCTATCAGGTTGACGCGGTCCAGGCAGAAAAGAGCCCGCTTACGTCTGTCACGAAGCGTGCCGGGCGAAAACATATCGAGCGGAAACATGACATTTTCCATCACAGTCATGGAGTCGAACAGCGCTGCTCCCTGAAAAATCATGCCCATTTCGCGCCGCAAAAGCGTTCTTTCCTTCTTGCTCATCGATACGAAGTTGCGGTCGTCATACAGCACCTCGCCCGTAGTGGGTTCAAGCAGTCCGACCAAGCAATTCATAAGGACAGTTTTTCCCGAACCGCTTTGTCCGATGATCAGATTGGTTTTGCCGTTCTCAAAGACGGAGCTGATATTCTTCAGCACCTGCTTTGCGCCGAACGACTTACAGAGATTTTTTATTTCTATCATGCCGAAAGTAATTGGGTCAGGAACATATCAGAAAACAAGATGAGCATACTGCTTGATACGACGGCATTCGTACTGGCTTTTCCCACGTTAATTGAGCCGCCTTCCACCGTATAACCGTAAAACGAGGAGACGCTTGCAATGATAAAAGCGAAAAACAGCGACTTGATGATGCCCATCCACAGGAACCACTGCGTAAAGTCGTGCTGCATGCCGGCTGTGAGGTCGCTCGGCGTAATGATGCCTCCAATATAAGCCGTTGCATAAGCTCCCACGACGCCGCTCACCGTACTGAACACAACGAGCAACGGTATCATCGTGACAAGCCCCAGTATCTTCGGCAGTATCAGAAACGAAGCCGAGTTGACGCCCATAATCTCTAATGCGTCTATCTGCTGCGTCGTACGCATAGTGCCCAGCTCTGAAGCTATGTTGGAGCCCACCTTTCCCGACAAGATAAGACACATGATGGACGAAGAAAACTCCAAGAGCATGATTTCGCGCGTGACGTATCCCGACGTCCAGTGGGGCATCCATGCGCTTTGGATGTTCAGTTTGATCTGTATGCAGATTACGGCGCCGATAAAGAAGGAGATGAGCAGCACGATACCAATTGAATCGACGCCCAGCTGCGCCATTTCCTTGACATACTGCTTAAAAAACATTCGGAAGCGTTCCGGCCGCGAAAACGTGCGGCCCATCAGCTGCACATACTTGCCCAACGACGTTAGATATGAGTGTATTATCATGGTTTGTTCTTTTAATGGTTCATGTTTCTTCAAGCTGCTATTTCCGCGGCGTCTTGTCGGCACGCACATTAAACAGATAGGTGACTTTTGCCGTAATCGTACCATTGTTCGAGCGCGAGAAAACATCGCTTTTCGAATTGCCGAACAGGTCCGAAAGGCCGTAATAATAGCGTCCTTCCACCATAAAATGGCCTATCTTCGTATGCAGCTCAAGCCCCAGGCCGCCCGTAATTCCATAGTCGAACTTGCGTTCCAGCGGCATGCTGTATTGCGCATACATCCCGTTCGGCCTGTCGGGCACGCCCGGGCTCACCTCTGTCCACTCGGCGCTCCGCTCCGACTTCTCTCCGAAGCAGAACCCCACCTGCGGGCCGGCTATCAAATACCCCATCAGGCCGCGCACCTCGCGGCCCCATCCCAACCGTGCCATAAAGGGTATCTGGATATAATCCATATGGCGCTCATAGCGGTCGGGGAGCGGGTTGTTCTGCCCGTCTTCTATGCTTTCTTTCCAGCCCAGGCGGGCATAGTTCAGCTCTACCTGCAACGCGCAGACGGCCGAAAAATATTTTTCACAAGTGTATCGGAACGTCAGGCCAAACGTCGGGCCGGTATGCATCTTTTGCTGTATAGTGGGGTCGAACGTCACGCGGTTAAAGCTCATGCCGCCGTTAATGCCCACGGCTATTTCGTCGCGCGGCTCCCCTATCTGTGCCCTAGCACCCAAAGCCAGACATGCAGCCACGCACAGTAGCGCCATTCGCACTTTCATCCTGCTCATTTTCGCCGTTTCAATGTTTTATTTCCAAACGTTCAATCGATTTGTCGGGCTTGTAATGGATGAACCAAATGCTCGAATTGACATATCCGCCGTCGGTACCGGCTTTCTCAAAATGCATATCGCTCTGTCGGGGCACGATGGCAACGTCTTGTCCCGCAAAATCCGCGCCATGCGTCAGGATACCTTTCATCATGTACAGGCCGCTGTCGTAGCCCAGCAGGCTCATTCTGGGATACGTGTCAATGGGCGACGTATGGAACCAGGCACGATAGCGGTCCTCGAAAGTGCGCGTCGCCTGGTCGTAGACGTTATAATAGAAGTTCGTGAATACGTAGGTATTCGCCCTGAAAAAATCATTCTGATGCGCCGCCACGTAGGTCTGCCATTCGGGATAGCCAAACAACGCCGTCTGAAAGCCCGGATAGCTCTCTTTGAAAGTGCGCAGTCGGGGCAGCAAATCGTCCAAGGTGGCTTTCGAGCAGTCGTCCGGCACGAGCACCGCCCGCTGCGATGGCGAGAGCAGCCCTTTCAGCTGCGCGTTGTCGAAGGTTTCGGGCAGATAACACGTTTCGTATCCCGCTGCGGAAAGGCGAGTTTTCAAGTACTCGCAAAACGTCCGTTCGTTGCCGCCGGCCGACCGCAGAAAGATGATTTTGTCTCCCTTGGCAAACGTATGCATAAAGAGGTCGGCTGCATACGTATGCTTATACTTGTCGGGGGCGTTCATCATATATATACGTGTGCAGGTCTCCACCTGCGCCACCTTCGACGAAAACGGCACCAGCACGTTGACGCCTTCGCGCCGTGCGAAATCGGCCACCGTTGCAAAGTGTTGCGGATACACAGGCCCCACAATAAGCTCTGCACCGGCCGCCTTGATTTTATCCAAAGCGCCAGTCAGCGTGGCTCCCGTGGGGTCTTCGTCGTAAGCAAAGACGTTTACGTTCTTACCGGCATTTTTCAGCTGCTCCACAGCCATGAGAAAGCCCCGGTAATACTCCAAGCATCTGCTCCCCACGCTTCCGGCCGATTTCAGCGGCATTAGTACGGCCACGCTCACGGTCGTTCTTTCCGCACGCTGAGTCACCACCGGTGTCGCAGGGGGCTGGCCCGCGTTTTTCTGCGACTGAAAGGGAATGAGCACCTTGCTTCCCGTTTTCAACTCATAGCCGGCCACCATCATTTCGGGGTTGGCCTGCACGAGCTCGTCGAGCGTAATGCCATACGCCTGCGAGATGCCCCACAGCGTTTCCTTTGCCTTTACCACGTGCGTGATCCTGATGGCCGGCTGGCCGGCTGCCGTCGTCTGCCCGCTTTGGGCAATGCCAGGGATGACAATGGTGCTGCCTTTCTTCAAGTTTTCGGCCGTCAGCCCCGGGTTGGCGCGTACGATCTCTTCCACCGCAACGCCATAAGCTTTGGATATGCGGTAAAGCGTTTCGCCGGCCTGCACCGTATGGCGGCTTGCAACGCCTTGCGCGCTTGCCCGTGGCACACCGCCCCCCGCAAGCACTGCCAGACATCCCGCAATACACCATTTGCTGAGGCGCGAGATATGTTTATTCATAAAATCTTTTCGTATGTAACCTGCGCAAAAGTACACAAAAACTACCGACTACACGGAGATATTCAAAAGATTTCCGTAATTTTGACCGAAAATCAGTCCATTCAGATATGCAGCAAAAATGTAGAGTTTCAGGCCTTTTCTGCGCCCTTTTCCTGCTCCTTTGTCCGGGAGCTTTTGCCCAGTCGAAGCTGGCCGAACCTTCCCCCGAAGCCGAAAAACTGCTGAACGCCTATTGTTTCGACGAAGCCTCCGAGCTTATCGAAAAACAAATGGCGCAAGCCAGACGGAAAAAGCTGAATACGTCGGCGCTCGAAGAGCTGCTCGACCAGGCCCGGAAGGGCAGCGAAATGCTCTTCGGAACGGAAAAGGTTGTCTTCGTGGACAGCGCCGTCGTGAGCCGGGCCACGTTTCTTTCGGCCTATCGCCTGAGCCGCGAAACGGGAAAAATCGGATTACTCAGCCACCTGCTGCCAGGCTTCGGCACGACGGACAGCGTTTCCGACGGCGTCTGCTACGTCAACGAGCTGGGCGACAAGGCCTACATGGCCCTCCCCGACAGCAGCGGAGCCACCAGGCTTTTTCTCTCCAACCGATGGGGCAACACATGGAGCCGCCCCGAACCGTTGAAGGGCATCGGCACGACGGAGACAAGCGAAGCCTACCCGTTTGTCATGGCCGACGGCGTCACGCTCTATTACGCAGCCCAGGGCCCCGAGAGCTTGGGCGGTTTCGACATTTTCGTGACGCGCTACAGCTCCGACAACGACGAGTTTGTACGACCTGAAAACATCGGCATGCCTTTCAACTCGCCCGCCAACGACTATCTTTACGTTATCGACGAAGCTACGGGCTTGGGGTGGTTTGCCACCGACCGCAACCAGCCGGCCGACAAGGTGTGCATCTATTCTTTTATTCCTAACGAGAGCCGCGAGGTTTACGACATAACGGCCGTTGGCGACGACTACGTACGCAACGCGGCGCGCATCGCTTCGATTGCCTCCACGCAGGCCAACCGCAACTATGTGGCAGCCGCCCGTAAACGGCTGGCCGACGTGCTGGCCGACGAGCAGGCTTCGGGCGGACGGATGGCGCGCTTTGTCATCAACGACCGCACCGTCTACACCCGTCTCTCCCAATTTAAGAAGGAGGCTGCCCGCAAGCTGGCGGCGCAATGGCTCAAAGGAGCTACGCAACTGCGCAACATGCAGGCCCAGCTCGACGCCATGCGGCGGCAATATGGCACGCGGCGCGACGCCTCGCTGAAGAAAGAGATTTTCCAGATGGAGCGCGACGTCGCCACGCTCGAACAATCGGTAGGCCAGCTGGCCAAAAGCATGCGCGAAGCCGAACTGAAATAACCCTCAGGCCGGCGCATATCATATAAAGCTCATCAGAACCATGAAGAAGAAATTTGAAGACTCCGAGTTGATAATCAACTCCGACGGAAGCGTTTTCCACCTGCATTTACAGCCGTCGCAGCTGGCCGACAAGGTGATCCTCGTGGGCGATCCCGGCCGCGTGGCAACCGTAGCCGCCCACTTCGATTCGCGCGAGTGTGAGGTGGAAAGCCGCGAGTTCCACTCCGTGACGGGCAGCTGCCACGGCAAGCGCATCACCGTTGTTTCCACCGGCATCGGCTGCGACAACATCGACATTGTGCTCAACGAACTGGACGCGCTGGCCAACATCGATTTTTCCACGCGCGAGGTAAAAGACCACCTCCGCTCGCTCGAAATCGTGCGCATCGGCACCTGCGGCGGCTTGCAGCCTAACACGCCCGAGGGCACGTTCATTGCCAGCGTCAAGAGCATTGGTTTCGACGGACTGCTCAATTTCTATGCCGGCCGCAACCGCGTCTGCGATGCTGAGTTCGAAGCTGCCTTCCTGCGCCACATGGCTTGGAGCGGCAACCAGTGTATCGCCCATCCTTACGTCGTCGACGCCGACGCGGAGCTGCTCGACCGCATTGCGCAGCACGACATGGTGCGCGGCGTGACGATAGCCTGCGGCGGCTTTTTCGGCCCGCAAGGCCGCGAGCTGCGCATTCCTCTGGCCGACCCGCGGCAGAACGAAAAGGTCATGTCGTTCCGCCACGCCGGGCTCGCCGTCACCAACTATGAGATGGAGAGCAGCGCCGTGGCCGGGCTTTCGCGCCTCTTGGGCCACAGAGCCGCCACTTGCTGCATGGTCATTGCCAACCGCGTGGCGGGAAAAGCCAATCCTAACTACAAAAACAGCATCGATACGCTCATAGCTACCGTGCTGGAACGCATCTGAAAAAATCGTTTGCCGGGCGGCCCGCGTCGTTGCACAAGGGCCGCCTGCTTTTTTATGCCGTGGAAACGGGCCATTGAGAACCTTGACAGCAGCATGCGGGAGAAAAAAAATTAATTAATCGCGCGCTTTTTTAGAAAACATGTCTTACAACATACTTTTTTATTTGGGCTAAGGGGAATAAAAGACGACCTTTGCATCAGTTATCCAAATAAACAATCTTTTTACCCTTAAAGAACTAATACCTATTGAAGAATTAAAAGGCGGCCCGTTGCTGAAACGGGCCGTTCTTTTGTTTTTATCCCTTTCATTTCCAATTACATATGCTTTCCCCACCTACACCTGCACGAGAAGAAGGGGTGCATAAAAAATCCTCCCGGCAACAGATGACGCTGCCGGGAGGAAAACATTTTTTGCTCAAAAGAAAACGAATTTTGGCGGGAAGAAAACGCAGCAACAAGCCGGCAAAACGAGCTCAGGCAGCAAGGCGCGTGCCCCAAAGGCTGCCCGCTGGGCTCAACGCCGCACCTCAAAGACGTGGCGGCCGCCCTCGTAGGCGTAGCTCACCGTCAGGCCGTACTGCCGGCAGATGGCACGCACGAGCGATAGCCCCAGCCCGGTGGAACCCTCCCTGCGCCGCGAATGGTGAAAGCGCATGAAGATGAGCGACGGGTCGAGCGCACCCTCGTCCGACATGTTGGAGATGCGCACGGCGGTGGACGTTACGTTTATCTCTATCTCGCCTCCGCGCACATTGTGGACGTAGGCGTTTTTCAGCAGATTGGTCAGCAGCATGGCGGCCAGCGACTCGTTCATGTCCGTTTCGAACACGCCGCTTTCGTGCAACCTCACGCCAATGTGCAGGTGAGCGTAGGCCGTCTGGTAGTCGGGCAGATAATGGTTGAGCAAAGCGTTGAACGAAACGCGGCTGCTCTCGGGAAACTGCCCGTTGTCTATTTTACACAGCAAGAGAAGCGAACGGTTCAGGCGGGTCAGGTTGTCGAGCGTGCGGCGCACTTTGAGTATCTCGCCAAGTTGCCGTTCGCTCAGGGTTTCGTCGTCGACCAGTAAGTCGAGCCGGTTCAGGCAGACGGCCAAAGGCGTTTGCATCTCGTGCGAAGCGTTGCCTATAAACTGCTTTTGCTGCTCGTAGACCTCTTCGCTACGCTCGGAGTAGCGGCGGGCAGCTTCGTTCAACTGGCGAAACTCGGAAATCTTCGTCGGGTTGACCAACGGCTCGTTGCGTGCCCCCAGGCGGTAGCGCTTCAGCCAGTCGAGCAGGACGTAAAGCGGCCGTATGTTGCGGCGGAATATCCATACGTTGAGCACAACCAGCACCACCAGGAGCGCGGCATAGAGAAATACAGACCAGTAGAAAATGGCACGCCGCAGGTCCTCCTTGTCGATGTGGGGGGCCGAAACTTCCAGTTCCATATACCGGCCGTCGTCCGTACGGTATATGTATGTGAGCACGCGGGCCGGCTCGGTTTCGCCTTTCTCCTTGATGAAAACCTCCCGGTCCTCGTAGTCAATTGCGTTGTGGGCGGCGGCATACTCGGGCGAGACCTCTCTTTGGAAGTATTGATTGTTGCTTCCGGTGGGAGCTGTCGGAACGTGTTCGCCACGAAGCGAACGTATGATGACGAGCTCGGCAAAGTCTTCCAGCGCATCGTCGGTTTCGTCGTCGACCTCCTCCATCATGGCTGCGTAAAACGAAAAGGCCCAAACCGAAAGAACGACGGCCATCACCAGCGACAGACGCCAGACGGCCACGTGCAGCAGCTTCATGGCTCCGTCATTTTATATCCGAAGCCGTAAACGGTTTTTATCTCGGCCGTGGCCCCGGCTTCTTTGAGGCGCTTGCGCAGGTTCTTCATTTGAGCATAGACGAAGTCGAAGTTATCCGCCTGGTCGATGTGGTCTCCCCAGACGGCCTCGGCCAAAACCTGCTTTTCGACGAGGCGTCCCACGCGGTACATGAAGAAAAGCAGGATGTCATACTCCTTGCGGCCCAGCTCTACGGGCCGTCCGCCCACCTCCACCCGGAACGTGTCGGGATAGACGGCTATGTTGCCGCACGTAACGGCGGCCTCGCCGTCGCGCAGCTTGCGGCGCATAACGCTTTTCAGCCGGGCGTGCAGTTCGGCCAGATGGAAGGGCTTTGGCAGATAGTCGTCGGCTCCCAGATCGAGGCCGCATACTTTGTCTTCAATAGAGTCTTTCGCCGAAAGAATTATGACGTTACACTTTTTCTCCCTTTTGCGCATTTCTTCCAGCAGCTTCAGCCCGTTACCGTCGGGGAGCATGATGTCGAGCAGTACACAATCGTATTCGTAGCCGGCCAGTTTCCGCGCTGCGGTGCGATAGTCGGGCGCCACTTCGACGACGTAGCGCTCCTTCTCCAACGATTGCGCAATGATTTCGCGCAGATCGCGGTCGTCCTCCACTATAAGTATTTTCATAATAGGAGCTGATTTATACCGGCAAAGGTAAAACGCAATTTTGAAAAAGGGCTGAAAAGCGCATGCTGCCGCACACCGGCGTCAGGACTTGGCCTCCCCTGCCCCGCCCTTGCCGCGGCTGCG
>ENA-OOXJ01000486-OOXJ01000486.1-human-gut-metagenome-genome-assembly--contig:-NODE-486-length-33613-cov-6.388819_pt1 | contig 33613 bp, 27 predicted proteins | sample MGYA00241587_ERZ501343 | MGnify/ENA primary metagenome ERZ501343 (study PRJEB25962, sample SAMEA2042918) | human gut metagenome | biome: human gut; feature: human-associated habitat; material: faeces... | reverse complement strand
TTGTGAATTTGTATACCATGTCCTTGCACAGGTGGTTACCATGTTGCACTTGACACGATGAACGCCCCTACAGAATAACAACAACTTTGCAACATTTATCGGATTTTGTTGCAAACACTATATATTTTTCTACCCTTGCTTGCGGGCTGATTGTATTCTCTGCTACCGATTATAAATTATAATAAAAAAGGGCTGTAAAAACAACCCTTTTGGAAATTTAAAATTTTAAAATTTTAAAGTGAAATTTGCAGATCGCCAAGTGAATATTCAGCGTCGGATGCTGTATCGTTTTTGATATACCAATACACCTTTGTAACAACAGGATCGCTGTCGGTGGTGCCTTCAATCTTCATATTCGTAACAATCGGAATATACGAGCTTTTAACCGGTTCTTTGCTTACGGTAAGCTCACATTTTGCCGTTATTTTATCACCGTACGCACCCGTAGATGTAACAGTAACAGTAGTCTTGCCTGCCTTATTGGCAATAACCTTACCGTTATTATCAATTGTTGCGACACCAATGTTTGACGATGTGTAAGTCACCGTACCCTGTGCCTTTGCGCTTAAGTCAAATGTCTCACCTACTACAGCTTCTGCTCTAGAATAAAAACTTGAAATTCCGGCAGACGGATCTGACTGTTTCATAGCTGTAGATTCATTTTCTTTAAAAACATAAGTATTATTCTGAGCTGTAATTACTAAATCATTACCGAACCACTTTTTAGAATCACCAATACCAAGCCAAAGCTTCGCGTGGTCGTGTTCCATAGAAATTGTAACATATGATATTTTATAATCTACATTATCATAATTAACAGACTCATCTTTAATGTATCCGCTAAGTTCTTTATCAGTAGGATCGGTATCTACATTCTTCCAAGTGTGCATAGTGTACTTCGTAGGGTCAGGAACATTAGTAGCTATATACAAATTCTTCTTATTCACATTACTCGGTGTCTTGGTAACATAAGATGTTGTTTGTGAATCGGAGGTAAATCTCCTGTAGGTTCTGAGGGGGCTGTTCACGCCGACAGAAAGGGTGTTAGTATCCGAATTATTAAGGAACAAAGAAATTGACTGCGAAGCCGTTCCCGTGTTCTTTACCTCTGTACAGAAATATTTTGTTTCATGGGCGGGAACAGTTGTCGGAGTTTTAAAATCAAACGGATCAGTACTATACTCACTGCCGTCATCTTTTGTAGCAACATAAGTAACAGCAGTAATATTTTCTCCGTTTGTCACATTGTAATCTCCGCGCCAAGAAAGGGAGTCGCCCTTTCGCACATCAGGACGATTAAACCACGAAAAAGTCGTAGTTGTTCCACACAACAAACACAGTACAAGTCCGAGTACAATAACAAGTGTAAATTTAGATTTCTTCATGGTTTCACCTCCAAATTAGACTTACGAAAGGCATTCAAGCAAATATACATAGCAATTATTAACGCCTCAGTATAATGTGTTATAAATCACGGTTTTAAGGTATAGTAAAATAACTATCTACATAATATTTATTATCATTACCTTTCTTAAAGCTACAACCGTTCGCACTATTTTCAACAAACCAGTTTAATTTTATATCCTCCGACTGTGGGCCTTTACCATTATTATTGAAAACCACATAGTCTACTTTTGAAGTATCAATTTCAATACAATAAACATCATGATTGTTTATTTTTTGAGGATACTTTGTCGTCAACACATTACCTGGCCATATATTATACCCTTCTGGAACTTGTCCATTTTTAAAGCAATACAAACTAACTACATCCCAATCAGGAGTATTTTCAAAATAGAATTTCTTGACAGATGAGGATGAAGAAAATGTTGCACTTACAGTTATGTCTGAACCATCGACAAGATAGGTTGAAGGATTACCTTCAAGTGTTTTTGATTCACCTGACTTTGGAGTTACAATAAAGTTACAATAATTACCGCTTGTAATATTTGTAGCATTAAGAGTAAGACTTGTACCGTCATAAACCTCAAGTGAACGGCCCTCTGCTATCGTATTAGAACCTGCGGTAACAGTAATATCAGCATTATCTACATTTGAAACAGCAACTGAATGCTTAATATTACTGCTTGACTGCCAGCCATTCTTATAATAGCCTTGCTCTAAAGATAAATTGTCGGTTTGATTACCATAGCCAGTGCTACCATTTGAAAAAATAACACGATCCCAATTACCAGACTGCGAAAATGTACAACTCCATACCTTTCCGCCTTCATGTGTCATTTGCTTTCCCGGAAACGCACTATTTTCATTTCCTTTTCCCTTTGCGTTTTCCCACATATACGCATAGACATTCGTCCATTTATCATTAGAGTTATAAAAGTAGATTGTAGTTGAATCGCTCACAAACTTAGCATACAGAGTGATTCCCTTGCTAACTTTATTTAAGGTTATAGGTGAAACATCGTTGTTTTCAGTGGAATACGGTTTATTACAAGCCATGTCCGTATACCAACCGGCAAACTTGTAACCTTTTTTGGCAATTGCCTCAACTTTTACATCATTGCCTTCCATAACAGGTTTAGATGAAATTTTATCGGCTTTTTCGTTGCCAACCTTTACAGTACCGGCTGTAACAACATTTTCGTTGTTGTACATCGCTTTGGCTTCTACCGTATACAAAGCCTTAAATCTTGCGTACAGTTCATATGTCTTTACATCGGAATATGGTATATTAATTTTTGTAGAATAGACGTCACCATTTAATGTACAATCTTTAACCGCTACCTTCGGATCTGCTGCATCCTTAGTCGCATACCAACCGATAAAAGCATAGCCTTTTTCAGGCTTAGCATAAAAAGTAACTTCTCCGTTACGATTTACCGTTGTTGTTACTTCAGACGCATAATTATTATTATCAAAAGATACATTACCGGCATCACCGGAAGGAGGATTGTTACCGTGCTGAGCGTATGCTTTTACAGTATAAATATCAACTTTGAATTTCGCATACAACTTCTTGGAGGTCTCAACATTAGCCAATTCATATTTATCGCTCAAATTCTCCGGTACACTATTACAGTCTGCATCTGTGTACCAGCCGTCAAAAACATATCCGTCATTAGCTTTTGCGTAATATGTAACTGTGCTGCCTTTAACAGCATTGAGTGTAATGTGTGTTACATCTTTGGAATCTACAGTCGAATTTTGGTTTCCACACTTAATTTCAACTGAACCGCCCGTTGTGCTTTCAGAAAGAACTTTACCGTCATATGTTCTGACATAAGCCTCAAATGTCATCGACTCAGCATAAACGGCTGTAAAGTTATAGTTACCTGAAGCTGTCGGGGTAAAATAACCGTTGCTGTCAATGCCGTCTGCCACGGTACTTGTACCGCTGATTACCCAATTTTTCAATACGAAACCTGTTTTAGGATTTGCTTCTAGCTTAACCTTTGTACCGGGGGTTACAGAAATTGTAGTACTTACCAAACTATCATAACTAACTTTAGGATCTCCTGCATCATTCTTGCCTGCAGTAACAGTAATAGTAGCAGGTGGATCCCAATAACCTGTTTTAGCAGAAGTAACAACAAAATGCGTTGAATTGCCTCTGTTAGGAGCAGGAATTTCATATTTTTTATTGTTATTTGTAAAAGAAAAAGTCATGTCGTCTGCCTTTTCCTTTGCAATATAACCGACCCATTTATTCCTGTCATTAGTAAATGGCATTCTAACTTTACTGTAAGAGTCATTTTTATCCGGAACCATATATACACTTGAAACATTGCCTGTATCAGGGAGTACATCGGTTTTGCTTGAAACACTGATTTCAATCACTTCGCCCCATGTACCGTATCCGGCATTACTGCTATTATGATCGCCATAGGCGGTGTAGTACATACTGTCGCCTGAATTGAGCGACTTCATATCAGTAGTCCAAGTAACACCACCTTCTGAGGTGAACTTAACTACTGTATTTTCTTCGGCGGGTGTATAATTACAGGAATATGTATGCGAATTCTCATTAAACTTCATCGTTACAGGAGTTTTGTCACCCTGCTGAAATGTTACATTCTTTGTCCAATTTTTTGTAGTTTTATTCACAGTACGGTCAACAAAATACACTTTATTGCCTTTTTTATTCTGAGTTACAATTTTAACATCAGATATTGAAACAGTTTTACCGGCATATTCAGTAGCCGCCTTATCATCCTGAAGCCACACTTTAATATTTATTGTTTTACTGCTTCCTTTATCAACCCTAAACAACTCGGTTGGTTCAGATTCAGGATTAACAACAAAATCGCTAAAAGCACGAACAGTCTCAGGAGTTTGATTGCCCTCTGCTTTACTGACAACATTTTTATTACTTGCCTCAGAACCGCATACAACCGTATTTTGAGTATCGGTATCTGTAATTGCCATTCTTACAAGGTTTCCTGAAACATTTCCACCACCTATAGTTATCTTAGGTACTTGATAAAGGTAAAATTCTGCATGATTCGCGTTAAAGGTTTTATCAACCTTCACATTAAATGAAAAGTCAATATAATTAACATTCTTATCGTTTACATCCGCACATCTGTAAGAATTAGCACCAAAATCAGAAACATCCGATTTCTTTATCGGGAAAAATATATTTTCACCGTTAGCACTTGAAGCCGAAGCAAGATGCACTCCACCCGCAGCACGGAAATATTTAGTCAAGTCAATGGTTTTGCCTGAATAACCATTACCACTGTCAATATCGGCATTAGTATAAACATAGTTATCGATTTTTGCGCCCTCACCCTCAGCTTTAATTGTGATTGTTGAAATAGTTTCAACCCAAGCCGAAACGGACACAACCGATATGGCAAGTACTTCAACAAGTGCCACCATAGTGAGTATAAAACCTTTTCTTGTTTTTTTATTCTTGCCAAATGCAAGTCTGTTTTTCAAATACTCCCTTAAAAGAGCAAGTCTTTCTCTCATCGTGACACCTCCTTAATGTGTTAATCAATTAATTTTCCCAATTGCCTGCTTTTATGATTTTGCCAGATCCTTCATTTACCAATTCATAGGATATGTTATAAGAACTGCCACCTTCACGCACTACAAATGTATGCTGAATGTTATCAGGCACATCATATCCGCATTTTTTTGTATCTGTATCAGAAATATACAAATCAAATCTTACAAGCTTCGAACCGGCTTTAACACTTGTCCTATTTAGTTTACACTTATCTCCGCTGCTCTCCGGTTTCATTGCATAAGCGGTTTCATTACCGTGTGTATCGCTAAATACGGCTTTTAGTACAAAAACATTCTGACTAAGCAGATTTCTCAGACCTCCGCCGCCGTTATACCAATTATAATCATTAAACCATAATTTGTTATCAATTACGATATCCGCCTCTGCATATGCATCTCCGGTTGTCGGCTGTTGTTCGGTTGTAGTCGGTTCAACACTGCCGCCTGAACTGTTGGGATACTTTGTACCCCAATATCCGATACACGGGGCAACATTTTCAGCAACAGTAGGGGTATCGCCGTAACCGTTACCGTGTACGGCATAATAGGTATTTTCTTTATTTCCTTTTTCAGTTCCGTCATCTGTGCGGTATGTCTGAAGACCTTTTTCTCTATTTATTTCTTGTGACCAATTAAACGCTTTTTCACCTTTGCCACTATTATTTGCTTTAATCCAATCATTTACTTCAGCTGTTGTATGCCATACATTATATATTCTGCCTACCTCAACCTCATTAGTTCCGTCAAGCTTAATTTTCTCTTTTACTTTACTATATCGCATAAAAGATATGTTTGTTATTTTATCCTTTGGCAGATAAGCTATCCATTCAATAGGTTGTGGTTTTCCCTCAGCATTAACCTTAGTCTTTGACGCACTCATTACTACTGACTTTGGATTTTGAAAGTTTTCGTCATAATAGGTCATAACAAGGAAACATCCGGCATTGCCAACCCACATGAGTTCCGTATTTTCGTCATTGTCAGCATCACCTTTTGTTTTGTCAACGAAAGTAACATATTCCATATCTTTCCAGTTACTTTCAAGCTCAACTGTAATTGACACATTTTGATCCACGTAAGCGTCACAGTTCTCTCCGGTTGCCTCAAGCCATGCAACCATGGTTATGTTTTGGGATTTAAGACCGTCGAGAGTAAAAAGAGGAGCACCTGTGCCGAAATAGTAGTCGGAAAATGACCTGCCCTTTGCTTTAGTGGTTGTTGCCGAGCCGAGCGAATTAACAGAACTTACTGCCTGACATTCGTCAGCATAGCTGTCAATAATTGCAGTGGGATCAATAACGGTCGAAGCCTCAGCACTGTTTCTAATGAATGCAATCCTTATTGGGCAAGGATTCTGATATGCCAGATATGTCGATGGCTTTTTGTTGCCGTCAACAGTAATATGTGTTGCACCGTCATAAACTTCTGTCTTTTTTGTATATTTATTTGTTACCTCAACTTTGTAACTTTTTACATATACCTCAACCTGACCGCCTGTTTGACCGGTAAGGGTAAAATCGCTGTATATGTATCCGTTATTTTTATCTCCTACTGTGCCTTCACGAAATTTCATTTCGCTTGTGTCAACGCTTTGTCCTTTATCGCCGTATCCGCGATCTACAGGGAAAAACATATTACGACCGTCAACACTTGATGCTTCTTTCAGCTTTGCGTCCTTTACGGTGATTGTATTTCTTATTTCTTCACCCTTATTAACTCTCATTCCGGCAGCAGATTCAAGAGAAAAGGGATCTGAATCAATAGTTGCCGTATCTCTTATTGTGAACCATGAAAAGGTAGATACTGCGAAAATACTTAAAACAAGAAAAAGAGCAACATATGAAGTTGTGACCTTTTTTGTGTTATTCAGTCTTGAGTCAACTAAACCGTTGAGAAAGTCACAAAACTTATCTTTCAACTTCATCAAAAATTCCCCTTTCCTACTTTAAATAAAATCAACTTTCTTTTGTCAATACAAGATTAACTTTAAACTTTCCGTTTACAAGAGCAAGTCTTGCCTCTGCGTCTTCGCCCTCAATCCACATATTACAGGTTACCATAGCGCCGTAGTCGCCGTAGTATGGATCGGTATCGGTATCTGAGGACTTTTTAAGTTGTGCAATGTTTTGGTTTTGACCAAGCTCATAGGTAAATTTTCCGTCGTCAAAACCTTTATTATTCACAACAAACGCACTATCAACATCAGTACTACTGACTGTTTTCTTTTCCTTTTTTGTGTTATAGTATACATGACTGTACGAATCTCCGTTTTCTTTATCGTCTGACAAAGTGTACGCGTCAGTCGTCTGCTCCAACAAGATATTCGGAGCCGGCAACCACAGGAGCTTTTTTGAAGGAAGAGCGGATTTATAGTCAACAACCGAGAATCTTACCGCACCAACTACGGAATCTCTTGAAAAATTACCGTACTTGCTTTGATTTTTAATGCCCGTACCGTCTTGAGTTGTGAGTTGAGGAGCATCCGGTTTTATTGTTGATTTTTTGCCTATTGATATATTATACTGCGATTTTGAACGAATGTAAAGGTCAAATGACAAATAATGCTCATTTGCAGTAGGCTCACTCCACTCTGCTTTTGTATCAACTTGAGCTTGACCGCCTGATTGAATCAAAGCCGGTTTTCTAAAAAATGTGCCGTCACCGGTTATTTCGGTCAACTGAAGGTTCTCAAGAAATTTGCAATTAGTTTTATTAAGCGTAATATTACCCACTGTATATTTATCATTGGCAGGAGCAGGGGCACCGTGCCCAACAACAGCAATTTCAATACCGTCAGGTGCCTGACACTCAACCTCTATACCGTTGGCTTCGGCTGAACGCTTATCCGTAAACCACGCCTGAATGCCGCAAAAGCCGGCAAGTGCAACAGTGAACAGAACTATTAAATTTTTAGCAATCATTCTGCCCGTTTTTCTGTTGGGCGCAGTAGAGTTTTTCATTTTTGCCCCTTATTCTTTACCAAAGTAAACTGAAACAAATCCGTTTGCTTTCAGAGTTTTGTTATGGAAAACAGTTGTTTTTCTTTTGGTTGCATCTCTTACAATGTTTTCAAAATTCATCACAAACGGTCTGTCAACACCGGAGAATGTAATTACAATCGGCAGATTGCTCATACCTTTCAGCATTGAACACAAATCGTTAAATGCAACAGTAAGATCTGCCTGCTTTTTATAAACATTATATACGCTTGCGCTGCTCTGTGAAAAGCCTGCAAGCACAACACCCTTTTTACTTCTGCATATGCAAAGAGATCTTACGCTTTTCTGTGCGTTTATAAGCTCGTCTGCGATTGAAAGCTTGCCGAATTTTGCAAGCTCTTCGGCATATTTTGAAACAACTGCAACACTGCCGAAGCCGTAGTCACGAACGAACAAATCGCCTGTATCCTTGACAGATTTAATTTCATCCTTAGCAAGGCTGATTTTTTCGCTTGCTTTCTTTTCGGCTTTGCGAATTTCAGCCTGAGCCTCTTTTTTAACCTCGGCAACCTTGGCTTTCATACGCTTTTCACAAGCTTTTTCTGCAAGCTCAACCTTTTTGTCAACCGACTTATAAGCCTTTTTAAGCTCAGAAGCGTGAGCGGCATTGCTTGCGGCTGATGATTTAAGGTTGGCTTCCTTAATTTCAACAAGTTCATTCTTGTGAGTCTCTTCTTTATCTGCAAGCTCTTTAAGATGCTTTTGCTCTGTTTCATTTGCCTTTGCCGCAAAATCCGCATTCAGCTTTGCTACATAAGTGTTATGTTCAACCTCTGCATCGTTGAATTTATGGTTAAGCGATTCAACCTCTGCCGAATGAGCATCATTCATCTGCTGTTTTTCTTCAGCAAAATCGGCATTCATTTTGTTGACTGTTTCCTTGTGCTGAACACGCTCATTCTGAAGTGTTTCCGTAAGATTTTCATTTTTCTCGGTTAGGTCGGTAATCCTGCGGTTATCCTCTTCAATCTGCGCATGACATTTTTCAAGGTTTTCCGTAAGAGCCGTAATCTTTGCAAGTTGTTCGGCAACCTGAGTTTCAAGCTCTGCAATATGAGCCTTCTGCTCGGCGATAACAGCTTCCTGCTCTTTCACCTTTGTCTGCAAACGAGCATTCTCCTGCACAAGAACGAGAATTCTGTTATTTAATTCTACTATTTTTTTATTGAGTGTGTCAATAGTCTGATTGAGTTCATCAATCGTTTTATTCAACTCTTCAATAGTATCTTTTAACTGCTGATTTTCTTCCTCAAGCTCGGCAATTCTCTTTTCTGCCTCCATCAACTTGAGTTTTGTCTGCTGGAGCTCTTTCTTAACCTCTTCAAGTTGGTCTTCAAGAGCAGAAACCCTGCCCCTAAGAGTGAGAATCTGCTGTTCTTTCTGATCAATTATAACCTTTAAATTCTTGATTTCATTCGTGAGGTCAAGAATTTTCTTTTCGCGTTCACGGATTTCACGAAGGCGGATTTCCATCTCCTCTTTACGAACAGCATCAAGCTGTGCCTTCATAACTGCCTCGCGGGTCTTCTGCGGCTTTGATTCTTCCTCGGCAATTCGTGCATTTTCAGCGTCGTACTGTTCCTTAAGGATTGAACGAAGTGCCGGGTTTGTAGCAATAGACATCATAAAATGCTGGAATCCCATCGCAAAGTAAACATCCTGCTGAACAGTATCTGTCATTTTGCCGTTGTATTCCTCGCTTACAACCTCAAAGCCTTTACGCTTGTAGCTGTCGAGAAAGTTCCACAGCTCAACCACTCTTTTAAAGTTGGGGTTCTTTTTGAGAAGGTTGGTCTGCATGAGCGGAGGACGAACCTCAGGCTCTTTTGAGATTTCCTTAATCAACTGAGTGTTTAAAAACTCATTAAGGGTTGTTCTGATTCTTCTGATTCGGTCAAAGTCCGAAAGCTGAGAAACATCAAGAACATCAAGGTCATCTGCAAGAGTTTCGTGAGATTCATTTATATAGTTAAGATTAAAATCTACTTTTTTCTCATTAAAATCAATGTGGCGAACCATAGAAATTTTATTATAGCTGTCGTTCGGCACATCTTTCATTTTTGAATATTTATCGTCAACAAAGTGAAGCGCTTTGCGAATCAGCGTCATAAGCACACGGTTTTCATAAATAGCAAAGCTTTCTTCGCGCTCAATCGTGAGGATTTTGTTAGGCGTTACCATATCCCCCTCAACCTTGGCAATAAAGTTAGTGTGCTGCGAAAGGTGCTTAACAGACTCGGGACCAATCTTTTTTGCAAGCTCAACTCTAACAACATTGTCAACCTGCTTAATAAAACGGCGCTGTTCGTCTATTGCTTTCTGAATGTACGGAAGTGTTTCCTCAATGGCAACAACCCATTCCATATCAATTACCTTTTCGTTGGTCTTACCGTCGAGCTTATCCTCGCCCTTATCGCCGTCCTTAAGGCCTTCTGTTATGTAATTGTAAGTAAAATCATTTTTCAGAATGTCCTGCATATACATATATGCTCTGAAATATTTACCAAAATCAGCCATTGATTTTTCTCCAATCAGATAGTTTTACCGCTAAAGGAACAAAGTCCTTTCACCAAGCAAAGGGCGAACAGAGTTCGCCCTGAATTGCTAAAATTATACAAGCTTCTTGAGCATACGGAGATAATCCTTGCTCTCAGTCATATTTTCTTCGCCGAAAAGCTCGTCAATATACGCACAAAGGCCATCTATTTCATCACGAATGTATGAAAGATTGAGTGACTCAAATTTTCTAAATACCTTGCGGGCAAGAACATAGTCAAGACCGTCAAGCTCTGTACCGCCTGTTCCGACATAAGCAGGAACAAAGTCACGGAGCTGCTTTACAATACGGTTACCAAAAGCTATGCGGAAATGCTCAATAACATAATCATCCAGAAGGGCAATCTTTTTGAGGTTCTCTTCCGAAACAACAAATTGAACCTTAGCGGCATTGAGGATGTACTCAAAATGTTTGTATGAAATGTATACAGAGTCTGTGAGAGGTGCGTCAAAAGGAACACCCTTTGTGTCGATGTTAATCGGCATAGCACGGTCATAAACCTTATCTGTGATAGCAAATGTCGAGTCATCGTTATTCGCAGTACCGATGTACCACATATTCGGCGGAATTTTGAGCTGACCGTTCACGATATGCTTCGGGTCAGACGGCCAAGAGTTCGGGATGATATCAACAACCCACTCATCTCTTGACGGCATTTCAAGAATTGAAAGCATCTCGGCAAAGTAATACTCAACTCGAGCGATATTCATTTCATCGAGGATTACCGCATAGATGTTTTCGTTATACGATGCCTCGTACATTGCACGGAGAAGCTCGGTTTCATTGAACTTCTTTGTAAATTCGTTGAAGTAACCGAAAAGCTCTGTTCTGTCGCGCCATGACGGCTGAACGGAAGCAACGATTGAAGGATTGTTTACAAACTTACCAAAGGCGTAAGCAAGTGAAGTTTTACCTGTACCTGAAATACCCTGAAGGATAATAAGTCTGGTAGACGCAAACGCAGCAACAAAAAGTCTGATAAGCTTAATATCGTAGTAAAGACCAAGCTGTGAACAAGCAAAGAGTCTGAAACGCTCACAGAACTCGGGAAGTGTGATATCGTTGTCATAAACCGGCGGAACATAATCTGCCCAAAGCTGGTCGATTTCCGTAAGTTTGTAGAAACGGCTTTCGCCTGTGTCCTCTTCTTCGCCGTTGTTGAGTGACTCGATTTCTTCGCCTGTAAGCTCTGAAATCTCGTTGGGGTTAAGACCAATCTGTGAAACCTTCATAGAGAGAATCTTATCCTTTTCAAGGTTGAGTCTCATAACCTCTTTGTTGAGTGCCTGAACCTCTTTAACAAGAGAATCTGTATCTTTTCTTCTTCTGTGCGAACGAATAAACTTTTTTACAGCGACGACAATGAGCCATACGCAAAGTGCAAGCACAGCTACCAGAAGCACAATGGCAATAATCGCAATTACCCATGCGAGGCCGCCAAGCTCCGTGGTATAGGCATTAATAATGTTTACATAAGCGGAAAAATCAAAGGCATTGCCTACTCCGCCAAATAACCCGGTGATTATTGACCATAATGAGCCAAAAAACTGACCGAGAAATTCAAAAAGAAATTTAAATACTGTATCCACGGTACTTCGTCTCCTTAAAAAAATCTACTCTCATCTTTTGTGTAAGAACACATTTCTAAATTCCTATCTGAAATCTGTCATAAAGGACAGATTCTTCAAGGCGGGCGGCCGATGACCGCCCCTACAGTATGTAACTGTATTTCTTTCTCAGCTCTGAGACTGAGAAAGAAATATACCGTTACGATAAACGCTATGAATGCGTTAGGGACAAATTTGTCATAACTTAATCGGAATTATCAGCGGAATTATTACCGTCAGCAGGTGTTTGTACCTCAGGCTCATTTTCCGCCTTGTCCTGATTTTCTCCGACGGAGGCAAGATATTCCTCAATAGCTCTCTTTTTCTGTTCTTCGGTAAGCTCGGCGGAATCAACCGCAAGCTGTGCCTGTTCAAGAGTTTTTTCCTTATTGTAGGCAAGCAGGTTGAGAACAACACGAACCGCTTCATAAACAAAGAAAATAATCATCGGAAGCAGAACGCAGAGGAAAAATCCAAGCTGAGTTCTGATAAAGCTTAAAAAGTTACCCACGCCGCCAATCTTCGTACCTGTGTATTTGGCAACAATAGTTGAAGAGGTTTGAAGATCCTTATCGGGCTCCGGGTTAGTTTTCTTATTGTCACCCTGTGTTCTGTAGTAGGTAATGTTGTCATCCTTAATAACCTCTACAATTCGGTGGGTATTGAGTTCGGAATTACCGTTGATATCCTTATAGAAAGTAACAATATCGCCTTTCTTATATTCATATGAAGGATCATTTGTAACCTCACAGAAAATAAGATCGCCTGTATTAATTGTATCTTCCATTGAACCTGTCAGAACGCTGAGGGGCGCAACGCCGAAAATATTGGGGACCCCTGATGATTTGGAAGTTAGTGACAATGTAACGATTAAAACCGACACTGCCAGAATCAAAACTACAATAATGTCAATTATTATGTTTATTATTCTTTTTACAACTTTTTTCATAAGGGGTCTCCATTGCATTTAGATTTTTGCGAAAAATTTACGAATTAGTTTGCCTTGCTGAATGTAAGGCTGATATCGTTAAGTGTGATTGCATTTTCATCAAGACACTGTGGGTCAGTACCTTCGTACCAAACAACGAGTTTGTAGCTCTTGATATCCTGTGGTTTAAATGTTGTAAGAGATGCATTCTTTGCTACTGTTGTAACATTTGAATTACCTGAATGCTCACCAACAGTTGTTGAACCGCTCTTAAGCTGTAATGAATTGTCATCATCATCTTTACCGTAAACGAATACTGTCTCACCAGTCTCATCGAGAATAGCTACACGGATAAAGTCTTCATATCTTTCCTGATCGTGAGCAATATCAAGACGCCAGTTTACAGACAAATCATCAGCGCCTGTATCAGCCTTATAGTAAAGCTGGAAAGGCTTCTCAACAACAAAATTAGCAGTTGTGTCAAGCTTTGCGATACTGTTTTCAGCTTCACCTGCTGCGTTGTATGAAGGAGCTAATGCTGTGAACCATGTCTTAAAGTCTGTAGATGATGCCGGCTCAAGTGTTGCAGGGTTTTCATCGTTATAGTTAATCTGTGTTGCCCAGTCCTTGGAAGCTGCTGAACCGCCTGTACCCTTTCTGATAAGAAGGTTACTTGCCTGAATTGTCTGAACTTTCAAGTTGTTAGCTTTAGCAGTTGTTGATGTTGAGAACCAAGCAAATGTTGCTGTACCAAGTGCGAGCATTGCTACGAGGAGCATTGCTACGGAAGAGATTAACAATCTCTTTCTTGATGTTGTTTTCATAGAGAAATTCCTCCTAAATAAAATAATTTTTTGTCCCTAAAACACCATAGGGATTTTTTGCTATATCAGTGCCGAGGCACATAATACCAAGTTTATAATTTCGTCATACCGTAGCGGCGATCAGTGATCGCCATTCGTTTCCGACGGAAACGACCAAGTATTAACATTTTCGTTTCGTCCCAAGTTTACACTTGTGACGACTGGCGGTCACTGACCGCCGCTACAATCACCACTCACAAAAATATTTGTCCAATGCCCATTTTTGTGGGTTGTTGTCTATGTATTTACAAATTTCTTTATAATCTTTTTCATTCCGTATGATGTGGTCATAATACGATTTTTGCCACACCGAATAACCGACTTGTTTGGTGACAATGGATTTTAAATGCCTTACGATTTGCGATATTGACGGAGAAATCGAATCTTCCACACCAGACGCTGACAAAAACAAAACAAAATGTATGTGATTTGGCATTACAACATATTTATCTAATTCAACCAAACCTTTATAAGCTGACTCAATGCCGTGAATCGTTTTATCAACGATCCTTCCGACATCATTGAGTAATACACCTGATTTGTCATTATCAAATGCAAGACATTCGCTATCTACTCTGCCAAACAAGCACCTATGGTCTTTTGCGCATACCGTTATGAAATATGCACCGCCTTGTGAATAATTAAAATTTTCAAGCCTGTTTCGTTTGCGTAAAAAACATTTTTTATAAACCATAACCGTTGTTTCTCGTCGTCCCAAGTTTACACTTGTGACGATTGGCGGTCACTGACCGCCGCTACTTTGCTGTGGATTCTTCATCGTCACGAACCGAGAACAGCATTCTCATTCTTACATGACCGTTACGGATATCGTCGATACATTCGGGGTCGTTACCCTCAATCCAGATTACGATTGTGTATTTATCAATATCGCCAACCTTGAATTTTTCGGTTGATGTTTTATAAACTTCCTTATCGCTTACAAACTTTGTGCAATCGGTTTCGGCTTTGCTTCTGTCTTTGTACTGACCTTTGCCGTAAATTGAGTTCTTGCCGTTTTTATAAATCATAACTCGGGTTGCTTCATCTGCCGACTTAGCCGCACCTGTGATTTCAAGCACTGCATCATAGTCAAGCTCAACCTCTCCGTTATTTTTACAATAGAAAGTATAAGCAACATAGTTTTTGCCGTTGTGCGCACCGTCCTTGCTTGTGTCAAGGTCAACAGGAAGCCATGCATATGTAATGTTTGTAACATCCTTAACCTGCTCCGCAGTAAGTGAAGCACACTGAGTTTTGAAGTCAGCGTCTTCGCTAAGCACGATACCTTTTTTTACGGCAGGAGAATCAATGCTGATAATCAAGTCGCCCCATTGCGTTACAAGCGTTGAAACAATGAACAGAATAAGAAGAATGATTATGCAGACCGAAAGGATAATACTCAAAAGCCGTCTGCGCTTTTTGTATTTTACAATCTCGATTGAATCATTTTTCACATGAAAATGTTCAATCTCGGAATCTGCCATTTTCTTATCGTTTAAGCGACTTAACTCCTCGGGAGTAATCGGTTGTTCAATTTTTGTTTTCTTTTTTCCGAACAAGTTTTTCTCTCCCCTCAAAGTTGTATCCGTTTAACTGTCGGATTGTGCGTATTTCATTAACCCATAATTTTTCTCCTGTCTGAAATCTGCGTTGAATGACAGTTCCTCCAGGGCGGGCGGCCGATGACCGCCCCTACGGGATCTTGTTCAATTATGATATTGGTTTATTGTCCTTATCGCATCCGACAAAGCCAAGCTGTACAGAAAGCTGTGCATCCTGAACATCGTCATCACACTCGGGGTCGTTACCCTCAATCCAAAGGCGAACTGTTACCTTAACAGGGTCGAGCTGATTAAGATGGAAAAGTCTTGTGTTGTTTGAGTAAACCATTGAACCTGACGGCAAATCAAAGGTTGTCTGTCCGTTTACGGGAGTGCTTCTGTTCGGCTCATAAATTGTTGTGCCGTTGCCTGTTCCCTCGGCTGTGAAATCAACTCTCGCACAATTTACTACATCAGCCTTTGCACCGGTTGATTCTGTCGATACCTTTGTACCGTCATCAGCGCCTGCTTTTGTGCTTTCGGTTGTGAGGTGAACCCACATTTCCTCGGTTGCGATGAAGTAGCATTCAAACTCAAGGTAGCTGTGCTTGTTAGGCTCTCTGACTGTGCCGCGCTGATTGGTGAACTCTGTACCCTCTCTTGTTGTAACAGGGTCAAGCACCGTATCTTCAAGGCTTGAACCGTGCTTTTTAAGGTAATCGTCAATCATTTCATTTGTGATTACCTTGCCGTATTTTTCAAGGTCTTTTCCGTGGTTTTCCATACTGACTTTAAGTTGTGCGGCAAGGCTGATATTGAGGTCAAGCTTGTCCACACCTGCAAATGTATTTACCGTGAACCACGCAACCGTTGCTGTTGTCATTGAAAGAAGGGTTATGATTGCAACAAAAACAATCAGCCTTTTTCTCTTTTTAAATGGAACTTTGTCGCTGACCATCTTATCAATAATCCTGTTAAAAAGTCCCATAAAAACCCTCTCCTCATAAAAATAATGTGCTAAAATGACGCACCGCTGTACAAAATATAATAATATTCTATACCTCAAACGCACATTTTGCAATATTTATTTGTCCTCTGTCATTTTTTTTGGATGAATTCACAAGATTTTCACATTACATTTGTGCATTCCTCTAAACTTTTCTTTTTCGATTATATTTTAACGGACTTAATCTGCTTGTCTTTTATTCATATTCTAACCTTTAAAATGATATAAAAAAACAAAAAATCCCCTTTAATTAAGGGGATTTTAGGTTTACAATAATAACAAACGACATTTAATTAAATTTGAGGCAAAAGTTACAACCGTGTAACTTATTTTGTTATATTGCTGTTTTAAATTATTTAATTTTGTTTTCTCACTATTTTGTACTCATCATAAAGTTGAAAGTAATGACAGGTGTCTGTGCTTCGGGTTAAAAACCTTGCCATTTCGTCCTCGTCAAGGTTGATATTGCAATAATCACCGAATTCGTCATCACTGACAAAGTTTGCACAAAATTCGCATTGGTCAGCCATTCTGCTCACCGTCCTTTTTGAGAAACTCATATTTATTGTAGGTGAACGGAACATAATTCTCGAGCTGATTGAAAACCTCTTCTTCGGTATCGGCAATCGTGTAGAGTCTGTTACAGGCATTGGTCATAAACTTTTCACTTACGGCATTGTCAAGCATTGCAAGCATTGAGTTATAGTAGCCTTTTACATTATATATAATGATAGGCTTTGTGTGTCTGTTAAGCTGCTTTAGTGTGAGAACCTCAAAAAATTCTTCAAAAGTACCCATACCGCCGGCACAAATTACAAAAGCGTCCGCTTTATCTTCCATAATACCTTTGCGTTCACGCATTGTATCTGTTACAATAAGTTCGGAGCATTTGTCGAAAACAACACCCACATCAATAAAAAAATCGGGTGTAACTCCGATTGTGTGGCCACCTGCGCTGTATGCGCCTCGGGCAGATGCGCCCATAACGCCGTATTTTCCCGCACCGAAAACAAGGTTGTAGCCCTTTTCGGCAATCTTTTTGCCGAGATGCTCGGCAGATTCGAGATAGATTTTGTCAATTTGCTCACTTGATGAGCCAAAAACGCATATATTCATACCTATTTATCCTTTCGCATTTGCGTTGTATTTTTTCTGATTTTATTCAAAACAACCGTCGGTTATCTGAACTTAGTTTGAAGATTGCGACAGATTGTAACCATCCGCAATTAGATTATACATCTCAAATACACGGCGGTCAAGCAGTCAGAACAACGGCAATGCACAATTTACACAGAATATATTTTTTCAAAACATTCAAAACATAAAAACTTATATTAATCATTTTATTCAACGGAGATTACATTATGTCTGCTACTTCTTCAAAACTCAAAAATCCGAACGATTCAGTTATGAATCAGCGCGTAATCAAGCTTGCGTGGCCGATATTTTTACAGCTGTTGCTCGGCATCTCACTCGGCTATGTTGACACGATTATGCTCTCAAACTACAACGAAACCGCCGTTGGTGCAATCGGCAACGCAAACCAGATTCTCGGTTTTCTGACTCTTGCCTTTAACATTATATCAAGCGCAACAGGCATAATCGTCAGCCAGTACCTTGGGGCAGGTAAAAAAGAAAAGATGAATATGATTTACACGGTTGCGTTGTCATTCAACTTTGTGCTGAGTATTGTAATCAGCTTTGTTGTATTCATATTCAGTCGAAATCTGCTTGAGGCAATGCAGGTGCCTGCGGCAATGCTTGACGAATCGGATATGTATATGCGAATAGTCGGCGGTACAATCTTTACTCAGGCGCTTATTAATGCTTTTAACTCAATTTTTGCAAGCAATGGCAAAACTGTTTTCGGTATGATTATCGGTCTTGGAATGAACATTATCAATATCTGCGGAAATGCTCTTTTGCTCTACGGACCGCTTCAGGTTCTCGGACTCGGTGCGTCGGGTGCGGCTGTTTCAACATGCGGAAGCAGAGTTATTGCGGTAATTGCATCCGTTATATACTTCTACACGGTTATCAAAGGCAAGTTCAGCCTTAAATATCTTCGTCCGTTTCCGTATGATGTTCTCAAAAGCCTTCTTAAACTCGGCATTCCGACAGCAGGCGAGAACATTTCCTACGACTGTTCACAGCTGTTTTTACAGGCATTCATTAACACAATGGGTATCGTTGCAATCAACGCAAAAATCTACGCTAATATGCTTTCAATGTTCACATATATGATTGCTCTTGCCGCTGCAAATGCAACACAGATTATTGTCGGTCACAGCGTAGGCGCTCACGATTACGATTTTGCATACCGCAGAGTGCTGAAAACTTTGCGTTTCGGTATGATAATTTCAATCTCGGTTGCAATTGTAAACTGGTTGATTTCGCCTTTTACGCTCGGACTTTTCACAGGCGATAAAGCTGTTATCGCACTCGGTTCATCGGTTATGTTCATTGCGATTATTCTTGAATTCGGCAGAACAACAAACCTTGTTATAATCAACAGTATGAAAGCCGCCGGTGATGTTAAATTCCCGACTGCACTCGCAATTTTTTCAATGTGGCTTTTGAGTGTCGGACTCGGCTGGCTGCTCGGAATTTATTTCGGAATGGGACTTACCGGAATTTGGATTGCCATGGCTGCCGATGAAATTTTCAGAGGCGTCGTTGTGTTTATCCGCTGGATAAAGGGCGGTTGGAGAGGCAAAAGGGTTGTGCTTGAAGATAAGACAAGTCCAACCGAAACGGCAGAAGTTACGGCTTAATCCGACAAAGGAATATGATACCATAAAATAAAGGAGATCAAAACTATGAATTTTGCGGAATACAATGTTCAGGACGCAAACCTTGAAGAAGTTTTGCTTGCACTCAAGTCGCTTGATACGGTTGAGGCTGTCGCACTCGGCGGTTCTCGTTCAACAGGTGCAAGTGAAGAAAATTCAGACTATGATATTTATGTTTACTGCTCAGAAATACCGACCGGCAAAACAAGAGAAAATCTTCTGGGAAAATACTGTTCGATTGCAGAATTCGGCAATCATTATTGGGAGAGCGAGGACAACACGGTTATGAATAACGGTATTCCCGTTGACATAATCTACCGTGAAGTTGACAGGTTCGGTCGGTATATTGATACGGTAATCAAGGGTGGCAAGGCTTTTAACGGCTATACAACCGCATTTTGGCACAATATCAAGAACAGCAAGGTTCTTTTTGACAAGACAGGCACTTTCACAAAATTTAGAGATATGGCGCAGATTGATTTTCCTGAAAATCTCCGCAGTGCAATTATCAAAAACAACCGCAACCTTTTGAACGGAAAGCTTCCGTCATATGACAGGCAGGTTAAAAAGGCTCAGGAGCGTGGTGATATCGTCAGCGTCAATCACAGAATCACCGCTTTTCTCGAAAGCTATTTTGATGTTATCTTCGCACTCAACCGTCAGACACACCCCGGTGAAAAAAGACAGGTTCAGCTCTGCAAAAAGTATTGCACCCTCTTGCCAAAGGATTTTGAAGAAAACATAAACGCTCTTATGAAGTCAATCTCAGACGGCGGTTCATATGAAATCGTCACAGCAATGGTCAATAACCTTGATGAAATCCTTAACGATGAATTCAAATAAAAAAAGCGGTGTCGGAAAGTTCCGTCACCGCTCAACATTTTCAGCCATATAAAATTCAAATGGAATATTGACATTGCTTTTTGCATAATATATAATAAGAACACAAGGAAAACCGTTAAAAGCGGTTAGTCCCAAGGTTTTAAAACGAATATAAAATAATCGTCCGATATTTGAGGCTGTCGGGCGATTATTTTTTTATGCTATTGATGACTTCTGCGAGTGCTATAAGTAAAATTATCAGCAAAACCGATTCAGTCATGCATATCACCCCCTTTCGGGAGTGCTAACCGCCTTAAACTTCCTTGTATTCTCGTATCATATTGTATCAAGCCGGAATTGCGATGTCAACCATAGATAAATACTACGCTTACTTCAGACTCCGTATCTATACATCTCATCAAAAATTTCTTTTGCCGTAACTGCATTGTCGGTTATGGCATTTTTTAATTCGGTGATATTGTCAAACTTCTTTTCGGGACGAATGAAATCAAGCAGACGGACATCGGCTGTCTGACCGTATATTTCACCGCCGTGAAAGTCAGGCATCCATGTTTCGCTCAAAAGCTTTGTTCCTCCGACCGTCGGCTTTACACCGATATTAGTCACACCGCAATAGACCTTTCCGTTTTCAAGCGTAACGGCAGACGCATAAACGCCGTATTTCGGCACGGCAAGATTTTCGGGAAGTTTCTGATTGATTGTCGGAGTACCGAGCTCTCTGCCAAGTCTTTTTCCGTGAGTGATCACGGCAGAAAAACCAAAATGCGAACACAAAAGCTTGTTTGCACGGCGAATGCTGCCCTCACTTATAAGCGAGCGGATAAGTGTTGACGAAACAACATCGCCATCGTCACGCTCAGGCTCAATCACTTTAAGCTTTGTACCGTTCTCGTCACAAAGCTTTTTGAGCAACTCGGTATCGCCTTCTCCGTTTTTTCCGAAACGATAGTTAAAACCGCAGACAACAAATTTTGCGTTGAGGTTGCCGAAAATAATTTTCTCGACAAAGTCCTTTGCAGACATATTCATCAGCTTTTTAAAGTCGGGACTGAAGGTATGCTCAATACCCAGGCTTTCAAGCGTTTTCAGCTTATCTTCCGTTGTCATAAGCGCACCCTTAGAAGATTTTCCAAGAACCTCCTTCGGGCTTTGAGCAAATGTAAAGCACACGGGCAAAAGTCCGTTTTTCTTCTGCTCAACAGCCGAGAGAATAACCCTTCGGTGTCCCTTGTGAAGTCCGTCAAAAAATCCGAGAGCAACGGCAGTATTCAATTTTTCGTGTTCTGAAACAGTAAAATTCTGCATATATATTTCCTATGATTAAATTAAATTTTACCGCTTTTCAAAAGTGCGGCAGTCTTTAAAACGGCAATCTGTGTTTTGGAGTCGGGAATCATATTGTTAAGCACCATTTCAACGGCTTTGTTGAGGGGAATTTTTTCAACATTCAAAAACTCACCCTCGTCAAGCTTTTGCTCGCCCTGTGACTTTACCCGACAGGCATAAAGATGGATAATTTCCGAGGTGTATCCGGGAGACGGATAGACCTGACCGAGAGAAATGTAGGAGTAACCCTCAAGTCCCGTTTCTTCAAGAAGCTCACGCTTTCCGTTTTCAAGCGGAGTAGAACCCTTTTCAAGCTTGCCGGCAGGAAGCTCAAGCACAACCTCCTTGTACGGATAGCGAAACTGCTTTACAAAAGAAAGGTTATTGTCCTCATCAAGAGCGGCAACGCATACTCCGCCCGGATGATTGACAACCTCCCTCTTTGACCTTTTACCGTCAGGAAGCTCCACTTCGTCAAGGACTATATGCAGAACTCTGCCGTCAAAAATTTTCTTGCTGTCAAGAGTTTTTTCAAAAAGCTCCATAATTATGCCTCCGTTTTAAGATTGAATTATCGAAAGGAAAGGATTTTGTTATGACCGATTATAATGTTTTTCCCGATTACAAAACACGCAAGGAAATCATAAACGAGCTCTGCGACAGGTACAAGTTCATCAAGCATTGCTTTGCCGGAAAAAGCGTGTGCGGAAGAGGTATTGATGTTCTGCACATCGGCAACACCAAGAATCGTGTACTCTACTGCGGCGGTTTTCACGGCTCGGAGTACCTCACAATACTTGCCCTGTTGAAATTTTTTGAAGAATGTTGTGAAGCAATGGAAAGCGACAAAACTGTCGGCGGATGCAAAATCGGGAATTTTTTAAGCATTCGTGGTCTTACGATTGTGCCTTGCGTAAATCCCGACGGCACGGAAATTGCCTTGCACGGCAGTGACGCCGCATTCAAATACAAACCGCTTGTCGAAAAGGTCTGCACCGATACATATAAATGGCAGGCAAATGCCCGTGGAGTTGACATCAACCACAACTTCAATGCGGGTTGGTGCAGACTTAAACAGCTTGAATTAAAGAACAATATCAAGTGTCCGGCGCCGACAAGATTCGGCGGCAATCATCCCGAAAGCGAACCCGAAACAAAGGCACTTACAACACTTTGCCGTAATATTGATTTTGAACGGGCAATCGCTCTGCACAGTCAGGGACGGGAAATTTACTGCTCATTCGGCAGACACACACCCGTTCTGAGCTTTCGGCTTGCGTCAATGTTCTCACAGGCAAGCGGCTACAACATAGCCTTTCCCGAGGAGATTGCCACAGGCGGCGGCTTTAAGGATTGGTTCATCGAAAAATTCCGCCGACCTGCCCTCACCATAGAAATGGGACTCGGCAAAAATCCTCTCCCCCTCTCCGATTTTGAAGAAGAATACAAAATCCTGCAAAACATTCTCTGTCTCGGAGCGGTGGTTTAAATTATCTAATATAATTCAAGGGCAACCTCGGTTGCCCTTGTTTATTTTGTTATTTTTAATAACTTTGATTAATTTTTATCGTCCTCATCATCAAAGAATGAGATTGAGTTTACGATATTGTCAACAGCCTCGTCTGAAATTACATTCGGCTCGTCAAGATATTTTGATCTTTTTTCAATGCTGTCAATAGCCATCTGCATCTGCTCCTGGGGAGTTGACGGCTTTTTCGGAGCGTCGTAAATCTCGTTATCCTCCGGATTTGAGATGTTCACATACTCCTCTTTTTTAGGCTCTTCTTTAACCTCGGGTTCTTCCTCAGGCTCAACGATTGCAGGCTCATTGCCGTCATCGGGGACTTCAACTTTCTCTGTCACATCTTCCGCAGATTCCTCTTTTACGGGTTCTTCCGCTTTTTCGGCAGATTCGTCATTTTTTTTTGACTTATCAACGCCAAAGTTCGGAGCATCGTAATTTTCGTCAATCTCCTCTGCGGCAGCCATAATTACCTCACCGGGAGCGTCAATCTGCTTTTCTCTTCTCGCCTCGGCAACAGCCTTGAGTTCATCAAGGTGATTTACAGGCTTTTCAACCTTTTCGCTGTCCTCATCAAAATAGATATCATACCATACAAGGAACACATAAATTGTCCAAACTCGTCTGCTGTTATCTTCTTTTCCGCTGAAATGACTGTCGAGCCATGAAACAAGGACATCTGTATTAAAGAATTTCTCGGCAGTTTTGCCCTTAAACTTAGTCTTTACAACATTATAATACTTCTCGTCACGAAGCCATACTCTTGTCGGTACAGGGAAACCGAGTTTCTCTTTTTCGGCAGTAGCCTCAGGCATATGGCGAACGGCAGCCTTACGCATTGCATACTTTGTGTTGTGCTTGTTGCAGCGCAGTTTTGTCGGGAGCGATGACGCAACCTTGAAAACCTCCTTATCGAGGAAAGGAACACGAAGTTCAAGCGAGTTAGCCATACTCATTCGGTCGGCTTTAAGAAGGATGTCGCCGACCATCCACATATTGATGTCGAGATACTGCATTTTTGTAACATCGTCATACTTACGGCAACGATAATAATATTTTCTTGTAAGATCCTGTGGGCGTGTTGCAATTGACGGATCTTTCAAAAGCTCCTGCTTCTGCTTGTAGTCATACATAAATGCGTTACCGATATAACGCTCCTCAAGCTTGTCACAGGCACGGATGAGATAATCTCTGCCCTTGATGTCGGGGAGCTTTCTGCAAATTGCTCTTATTGCCTTTCTGATGCAATGCGGAACAATTGTCTGATAAATTTTGAACACTCTCGGATCGTTGTAGCAAGTGTAACCGCCGAACAATTCGTCTGCACCCTCACCCGAAAGGACAACCTTTACATAATGGCTTGCAAGACGGGATACAAAGTAAAGTGCGATACATGACGGATCTGCAAGCGGCTGATCCATATGGTACTGAACAGTCGGAACAGCGTCCCAGAATTCTTCGCTTGAGATAAGGTGAGTGTGGTGTTCAACACCGATTTTTTCGCTGAGATTTTTTGCCCAGCTGATTTCGTTATATTTTTCGCCAAAGTCAAAGCCGACTGTAAATGTTTTCTGGTCGGCAAAATATGTTGAAACATAGCTTGAGTCAACACCGCTTGAAAGGAAACAGCCAACCTCAACATCGGCAATTTTGTGAGCGTTTACGGAGTTTTCAAAAACCTTTTCAATCTTGTCAACAGCCTCTTCCTCTGTCATTTCTTCGTTAGGATTGAAACGAGCCTCAAAGTAACGGGTAGTTTCAACCTCGCCGTCCTTGTACCAGAGATAGTGACCGGGCATAAGGCAGTAAACACCCTCAAAGAAAGTTTCGGGCGGAACTGCATACTGGAATGAAAGGTACGAATCAAGTGCCTTTCTGTTGAATTTCTTTTCAAACTTAGGATATTCAAGAATACTCTTGATTTCACTTGCATAGACAAAGTCATTGCCTATCTGAGTGTAGTGCATCGGCTTAATGCCGAAAAAGTCACGGGCAATAAAAAGTGAATTATCCTTTGTGTTGTAAATAGCAAAGCCGAACATACCACGGAGTTTTGGAAGCATATCTTCTTTCCACTCTTCAAAGCCGTGAACAAGCACTTCACTGTCTGTATCTGTATAGAACTTATGACCTTTTGCGATAAGTTCTTTTCTCAAATCCTTGTAGTTATAAATTTCACCGTTGAATGTGAGAACAAGGCTTTTATCCTCATTGTATATAGGCTGATGACCTGCACCGAGGTCAATAATGGAAAGTCTGCGAAATCCCATGGAAATATTGTCGTCCGTAAAAAATCCGTCCGAGTCGGGACCACGGTGAGTGATAACCTCTGTCATATTTCTGATGACATCGGCTCTGCTTTCAACCTGTCCCATAAAGCCGGCTATGCCGCACATATCACAATTCCCCTTTCAAGGTAATTTTCAAAATTAACCGCATTAGACTAATGCCCTATTTTAAACATTTTATCACAATTTACTCCCAAATTCAACTGTTTGCAGGCATAAGTTTCAAATCAAAGCAACACCCCTCAGCCTTTTTTATTTTTTAAGTATTCATCAAGCAAATCCGCTGCATATCTGCACAATTCAGGACACGGACGGGCGGCATAATATTTTTCTGTTCTCTCAGACGGAGTCGGGGTATCCTTTGCCTTTGCTCTCATACCGAGAAGGTCACGGCAGATGATTGAACCGTTGTCCTCTTTGAACCTTTCGGCAAGCTGCTGAACCTCGGTGTAGACACGCTTTTTGTCGGCATTATCCTTGCTGTCACTGTAACCCCTTGCAAGACCTAAAGCCATATACATTCCCGTAACAGTACCGCATACCTCACGCATTCTGCCTATTCCGCCGCCGAACGGCGATGCAAGCATAAGAGCAGTCTGTTCATCAAATCCCAAATCGTCACAAAATGCAAGCAATACAGCCTGAGCGCAGTTGTAGCCCTGCATAAAATTATTCTTAGCAATTTCACCTTTTGTCATACCAATTTCTCCTTTTATAGGGTTATTTCATATATGCCCAGTATAGCACCGAAAGGCGCATACTGCAACGATTTTTTGCTTGTGAAAGAGATTGCCATATGTTATAATTTAGGGAGTTATGATAATAAATAAATCAATATTGCTTAACCGTAGCGGCGGTCAGTGACCGCCATTCGCTTTGGTTGCAAAACGAACAAATATACATCTGCAATAAGCGTTTTAATCAATAACATACGATAAACAAATGGTTTGTATTTAATCGAACCGATTTTACAATCGTTTCGATTGGCGTTCACTGAACGCCGCTACTGTTTGTACAAACGGTAACAATGCTACGCTCGGGCAAAATATGTTGCGGATTTTTCAAACTGTCTGCACGAATAGGGAACGGCGCTACTGATTTGAGTCACAATTTCTCCCACCGATTTAATCAAATACGGTTGCTTTATTCGGCAGAATTGGTATAATAATTTACAGAACATAACTCATTAAAATTCAGACATTAAAGAAAAAGGTGATTAGCATTGTCTTTTCCACAGGATAAAATAAGAAATTTCAGCATTATTGCTCACATTGACCACGGCAAGAGTACGCTTGCGGACAGAATTCTTGAGCAGACCAACTCCGTTTCCGAAAGGGATATGGAGGCGCAGCTGCTTGATGACATGGACCTTGAGCGTGAGCGTGGCATTACAATCAAGGCGAGGGCGGTTAGCGTTATCTACAAAGCCGATGACGGGGAAGAATATCTTTTTAACCTCATCGACACCCCCGGTCATGTTGACTTTAACTACGAGGTTTCCCGTTCACTGGCAGCTTGTGAGGGCGCTATTCTTGTTGTTGACGCATCACAGGGCATTGAGGCGCAGACTCTTGCAAACACATATCTTGCCGTTGACAGCGGACTTGAAATTGTTCCCGTTGTCAACAAAATCGATTTGCCGAGTGCCGACCCCGACAGGGTTATTCAGGAAATCGAAGATGTAATCGGTATTCCTGCCGAGGATGCTCCGAAAATTTCCGCAAAGGCAGGAATCAACATTCACGCAGTTCTTGAAAAGGTTGTTCACGATATTCCTGCTCCGACAGGCGATATCAACGCTCCTCTGCGTGCATTGATTTTTGACAGCTACTACGACAGTTACAAGGGCGTAATTATATATGTAAGGCTCAAAGAGGGACAGATTCACCCGGGCGATGAATTCAAGCTTATGGCAACGGGCAGTGTGTTCAATGTTGTTGAGTGCGGACTTATGCACGCAACCGCTCCCGAAAAGACCGACGGTCTTTATGCAGGCGAGGTTGGCTACATCACGGGTTCAATCAAGACTCTTGCAGACGCAAAGGTCGGCGACACGGTTACACTCACATCAAATCCCGCAGAAGAACCGCTCCCCGGCTACCGTGAGGCACAGCCTATGGTTTTCTGCGGTATCTACCCTGTTGACGGCGCAAGATACGGCGACCTTAAAGATGCGCTTGAAAAGCTTCAGCTTAACGATGCGGCTCTTTCGTTTGATCCCGAAACATCGGTTGCCCTCGGATTCGGTTTCCGTTGCGGATTTTTGGGACTGCTCCACATGGAAATCATTCAGGAGCGACTTGAAAGAGAATATCAGCTTGACCTCATCACAACCGCACCGAGTGTAATTTACAGAATCACACGCACAGACGGCACGGTTGAGATGATTGACAACCCGACAAACTACCCCGATCCGTCACTTATTCAAATGGCGGAAGAGCCTGTAACAGACGCTCACATCTATGCACCTAAGGAATATGTCGGCAATATTATGGAGCTTTGTCAGGACAGACGAGGAACTTTTGTCGATATGCAGTATATTGATGCCGACCGTGTTGATTTACACTATGTACTTCCGCTTGCCGAGATAATCTACGACTTTTTCGATACGCTCAAATCACGCACAAGAGGTTATGCATCATTCGACTATGAGCTTAAAGAATATGTTCAGAGCAACCTTGTTAAGCTCGATATTATGCTCAACGGCGAAGTTGTCGATGCACTTTCGTTCATCATTCACGCCGACAAGGCATATTCAAGGGCAAGAAAGATGGCTGAGAAGTTAAAGGAAAAGATTCCGAGACAGCTCTTTGAGATTCCGATTCAGGCTTGCATCGGCGGTAAAATTATTGCCAGAGAAACCGTAAAGGCTATGCGTAAGGATGTACTTGCCAAGTGCTACGGCGGTGATATTTCCCGTAAGAAAAAACTCCTTGAAAAGCAAAAAGAAGGTAAAAAGCGTATGCGCCAGCTCGGTTCTGTTGAAGTTCCGCAGGAGGCATTTATGGCGGTTCTCAAGCTTGATACGGATTAACGGTGAAGATATGAAAGAACTTGCTATGTTTTACAACTTTTCGGACGAAAGACTTCGCAAGGCAAAGTTTGCACTTATGCCGTTGAAAATTCAGGTTAAAAAGGTTGAAAAAGAAGATTTCAATCAGCCTATCGGTTTCCTTGCAGGCATCAAAGGCGTTGAGCCTGCGGCAGAAAAGTTTGACGGTGACGGCTTTGACGAAGAAATGATTGTCATGCATAATTTCACGAATAAAACGATTGACTCGCTCATCAAGGCACTGAACAAATGCGGTGTTGGACGAGTTCCGCTCAAGGCGGTTATCACTCCCACAAGCAAAGACTGGGACAGTCTGACGCTTATCAAAGCACTTAAAGCCGACCATGAGGAAATGCTTAAAAAATTGAAAACGAAAAGTTGAAAATGAAAAATGAAAGTCGGGAAGACAGTTTGCAAAATGCAAAACAATGTCTTCCCGACTGTTTTTATTTATATGAAATTACCGCCGCATTATTACAATCAATTTTTAAGAATTTTCTCAATCAATTGTGCAACACCATCGTTATTATTTGACTGGATTACAATATCGGCACGGTCAAGGCATTTTTGACTTGCGTTTTCAACAGCCGCACCAAGTCCCGACTCGGCAATCATGTCGGCATCATTATCGGCATTTCCGCAGGCGCAGACATTTTCCATGCCGATATTCAAAAAGTCACACAAACGCAGGAGTGCCTTCGCCTTTGATGCCTCTGCCGACATAATCTCAACAAAATGGTCGGTTGAAGTCGTAATTTCAACGCTGTTGCAAGCCTTTTCGATACTGCTCCACAGCCTGTTGCGAAGCTTTTCGTCCGTACTTATAATGCTGATGAGGTCAAGCTCATTTCTATGCTTGCTCAAAAAGCTTCTCATATCGACAATCTTGCCATGGCATGAACGGGTGTATTCAAAATATTCAGGTTCACAGCCGTAGTCAAGCGGTCTATGCACATATCTGACATCGGCATATGTAAATCCGTCAATAAATCCCTCAAGAATAACATCGTCATTACGCACAGCACCGAGAATTTTCAACACATCATCGGGTAAAATCAGCGAACGGTGAACCGTTTTACCGCACTTGCTTATTACAGCGCCGTTCGAGGTAATCGCATAGTCCAGACCGACAATGTTCATCACGCTGTCGGGCATCATAACGAACGGTCTGCCGCTTGCCGCAACAACGGTTATTCCGCTTTTGATCGCAGATTCAATGGCAGTTTGCGTTCGTTTGCTCAAGGTGTCGCTGTCGGCAAGAGTTGTGCCGTCAAGGTCAAGTGCAATCAGCTTTATATCTTTCATCTTATCCATACAAATCCCTCTGTCAGATTTTCTTTGGGCAAAATCCGTTCATACAGCATTCTTCACATTTTGCCTTTCTTGCGGTGCAGACTGCTCTGCCGTGCAGAACAAGTCGGTGACAAAAATCATTGCTTTCATCGGGCGGCAAAAGCTCACGCAATGCAAATTCAATCTTTTTCTGATCTTTCAAATCGTGAAGTCCGAGCCTTCTTGTAATGCGTATGCAATGTGTATCAACCACAACCGCAGGCTGACCGAAAATGTCACCGCACACAAGATTTGCGGTTTTTCTGCCGATTCCGGGGAGTTTTGTCAAATCGTCAATATTATCGGGAACGACACCGCCAAAATCGTCACAAAGCATTCTTGCCATTTCAACAATATCTTTTGATTTGGTTTTATAAAGTCCGCAGCTTTTTATATACTCAGCAACTTCTTCGGGAGTTGAGTCGGCAAAATCCTGAGCCGTTTTGAACCTGTCAAACAACGAAGGAGTGACCATATTAACCCTTGCGTCCGTGCATTGAGCGGCAAGCCTTGTTGCGATGAGCAGCTGCAACGGATCGGTATAGACAAGCGAACATATTGCGTCGGGATATTCTTTTTTCAAGGCATGAACAGCGTTCACGGCAATTTCTTTTTTAGTCATAAATTCACCCCGTAATTTTAAAAAATGCAAAAATGCGATTAAATACTGTTTTCTTCAGTATAACACAAAAATTCTGCTATTGCAATCAGGATAAAAAACTGGTACAATAGACACATAAAAGTTAGAAATTTGTTTCGGAGGACAAAACATGTACAATAATTACATTTTTGACTTATACGGCACGCTTATCGACATTAATACAGATGAATGGAACGATGATTTGTGGAAGAAAATTGCCATTCTCTATGCCTACAAGGGTGCACACTACACATATGACGAGCTTAACGAGGAGTACGACAGACTTGTTCAGTCTGAAAAAAAGACTGTTCTCAAAAAGTCTCCCGACACAAAAGTTGTTGACATTAAAATTGAAAAGGTTTTCCGCAAGCTTTTCTCACAGAAAGGCGTTAAGGTTACAAAAGCCGAGGTGCTTTTTATTGCCGAGGCATTCCGTTGCTACTCAACAAAGTACATCAAGCTTTATGACGGTGTACTTGATCTTCTCGACACTCTCAAGGCAAAAGGCAAAAAGGTTTATCTTCTCTCAAACGCACAGCGTTCATTCACAGAAAATGAGCTGAATATGTTTGATCTGACAAAATATTTTGACGGCATTTGCATCAGCTCTGACGAAGAATGTTCTAAGCCTGACGAAAAATATTTCAAAACACTTTTTGACCGTTACAGACTTGAAAAGAGCGAGTCAATTATGATTGGCAACGACTATATCAGCGATATCGGCGGTGCGGCTGATTTCGGTATCGACAGCCTGTACATTCACCAGAGCATTTCACCCGAGATTGACGGCGAACTCCGCAGTACATATAAGGTTATGGACGGCGATGTGTTCAAAATCAAGAAACTTATTGTAAAATAACAAAAGAATTCAACTGCACCTGATTTTACGGGTGCAGTTTTGCTATAGGGTGATAATATGGATTGGCTTAACATTTACGGATTGCTTATTTTGGTGGTCATTATGATTCCCAACATTATTTATGCAATAAAATGCAAAGACGGCTTTCAAAATAAATTTGAGAACAAAACACTTGAATTGTTTGAACAAATCAGCAGATTTGGTTCATTCGGCTTTATGGTAATCAATGTGCTGTATTTTGGATTTTGGTTTGACAATGCACTTTCGGTTTATCTGACAGTCAACGGCTTTCTTGTGTCGCTTTACTGCATAATTTGGTTTGCTTGCGGCAAGTCCGAATCGCTTTTTAAAGCTCTTGCTCTCTCAATAATCCCATCTGCAATATTTATTTTCAGCGGTATAATGCTACTGCACATTCCGCTCATAATCTTTTCAATACTTTTCGCAGTCTGCCACATCACAATCAGTTATAAAAATAGTATTTTATAGAGCTATACGAATATTTTAATTAAAATTTTGCACACTATAACAAAGGAAGTGTGCAGATGAAACGCAAAGTACCCGATTACAAAAAGATTTTAACACCAAGTGATTTAGAGCTTAACACCTGTTCAAATCAGGATTGCACAGGGCTAATCCCAACAGCAGTCAAAAATCCCGCCGAGGCTGATTCATACGAAGAACTCTATCCCTACATCAGCGGTGTAGCACCGCACCATGTTCGAGAAGATAGTAAAAATAAGGAACAACTTTAATCCCGAGATGTACTATATTAAGATGATACTCAAGACCAATCAAAAAACAGCGGAAGTAATGTGTTTGTGCATTACTTCCGCCGATTTTATATTTTCAATTTTAATCTGAAGAAATTATTTTGTATAGCCGTGTTCTTTACACATCATATCGTAATAACCGACTACGAAAAAGTCTGTATGCTCATTTTTAACATACGGACCATAGGTAATGTACGGGTACCTTGGAGAAATATTATAGTTACCGTAAGCATACCAACGCATTGTATCATCAAAATACTGTATACCATCCTGCTCGTCAAGGAAAATATGATTGTTTCCAAAGTCGCCATTAAGACCAACAATAAATTTTTGTAAATCAGTAGCGGCAATGACCGATATATCGCTTTCATACTTTGCTACATTTGTTAACATCTTCTGCGCACCTGTAAATTCAACCTCATGGGCGATATATTTCTGAATAAGGGTAGCATCGACAACATTAACAACACCGTCTTTGTTCACATCACCTTTTAAAGTATAGGCATTCGTCATCTTGTTGTACACAGCAAGAAGTTCGTTGTAGGCATTTGTAATAGCCCAAACATCGTAATCATTAGTGCCTGCAATATACGGCTCTAAGTCGGTTTTTAAATCAGCAAGCTTATACTGAAATTCGTTCCATTGCTCATCAGAATACCAGTTGTTGTAATTCTGTTCCTTACAGGCATTATCGTAAGCAGTTTTGGCATATGCAACATCAACATGAAGGTTATAAGCGGCACTATACAGCTTGTCCTTCATATTTTTATATTCCTCGGCTGTTGCAAGTTCGTCCTGATTATAAAGATCGTATGCTGCATTATATGTATCACCTGCAACACAGTTATAGATTCTCGCCTCACCAATGTTTGTGTTGAGAATTTTAAATGCGTCAAGAAGCCAGCCAAGTTTCTCACGCTCTATTTCAGTTTCGGACTTTTCATTTTCAGCAGCAAATGTTGTTAAAATGAAAGATGAAACCGCCAAAATTCCAACGAGTATGATTGATAATAATTTTTTCATTGTTTATCCCCCTATATCATCTTCTGTATCAATGTGCTGTACCATCCAAATTTACATCATAGTTTTTAGAACTGTTATCATTGTACCATATACAGTAATTATAATCAATACTATTTCAATCTTCGGCTATAAAATATCCCTTTACTTTTTTGTGAAATATAAACAAAAAAAGCACCACATTATGTGGTGCTGAAAGTTCAAATGAACCACCGATTACTCGGTGTATATAAAAGGGTAAACACCCTGAAAACTGAATAAAGGAAAGAAGATTAAGAAGAAAGATTAGTTAAATTCATATTGGAATGACCAATCGGGTTAAAGTATATACTACACAGCTGACCAAAGAAATCTTGTGGTCAAGCCCTCGACCTATTAGTACTGCCAAGCTGAATGCCTCACGGCACTTACACACGCAGCCTATCAACCTCGTAGTCTTCAAGGGGTCTTACTCGTTATACGATGGGATATCTAATCTTGGAGTCGGCTTCACGCTTAGATGCTTTCAGCGTTTATCCGTTCCGTACATAGCTGCCCAGCCGTGCCATTGGCATGACAACTGGTGCACCAGAGGTACGTCCATCCCGGTCCTCTCGTACTAAGGACAGAGCTCCTCAAATATCCTGCGCCCACGACAGATAGGGACCGAACTGTCTCGCGACGTTCTGAACCCAGCTCGCGTACCACTTTA
>ENA-OOXJ01000481-OOXJ01000481.1-human-gut-metagenome-genome-assembly--contig:-NODE-481-length-33919-cov-10.095500_pt1 | contig 33919 bp, 30 predicted proteins | sample MGYA00241587_ERZ501343 | MGnify/ENA primary metagenome ERZ501343 (study PRJEB25962, sample SAMEA2042918) | human gut metagenome | biome: human gut; feature: human-associated habitat; material: faeces... | reverse complement strand
ATTGAACTGGGGACCTCATGATTATGAATCATGCGCTCTAACCAGCTGAGCTATCTCGCCATCATTTTGTTGAGCTACCAGGAGTCGAACCTAGATTTACAGAGCCAGAATCTGTCGTGCTGCCATTACACCATAGCTCAGTTGGAATCGGAGCGCAAAGGTAGACAATTTTTAGAAATTTCAAAAAATTTTTTGAATTTATTCTCTGATGACCTGTACCTCATTGTGCAACCCCAGCTTGATGATGGAAGATGCCTTTCCGGTCGAGCCCTGGTCGAACGACGGGTCGATACTCAGGTTGACGGATGCCTTTACCGAGTCTGTTATATCGGCATAGCGACGGGGGGCCGGAGTACCCGATACATTGGCCGAGGTGGATACTATGGGCCTGCCGAAACTCCGGACGAGTTCTACGCAAAAATCGTTCTTGGGAATCCTGATGGCGATACTTCCATCCTCAGCGGTAACATTAGGCGCAAGGTTGATCCCTTCAGGATAAATGATCGTCAGCGGCTTGTCACTTAGAGACTCGACCGTGACAGCCATATCGGGAATCTCGCGGACGTAGCGCGCCACCATATCCATGTCGCTGGCCAGGATGATCAGGCTCTTCGAATCGGCCCTCTGCTTTATCTCAAATACCCGCTCGACTGCCCTTTCATCAGTCGCATCGCATCCTATGCCCCAAATGGTGTCCGTAGGATAAAGGAGGATCCCCCCTTCCCTGAGCACCCTTACTGCTGCTTCAATCTGTTCTTTTCTCTGCATCATAACTCTTATGTTTACATGTGTACCTTCACTATCACAGGGTAATGGTCAGAACTCTCCACCCGCGGCGTCCGATGGAAAAGCACTTCGGAATCTTCCGGCACGAACACGTAATCTATGCGCAGAAGAGGCCACAACACCCTGTAGGTCGCTCCGAATCCCTTTCCCGCCTCACAAAACGTATCCTTACGCCCCTCGTACAGAGTCCGGAAACAATATGACATCGGGGTGTCGTTCACATCTCCGCATATCACAGCCGGAAGTCCGCACTCAGAAATATTCCCAAGCAAAGCCCGTACCTGACTGCCCCGCCGGGACGAGGATTTTTTAACTTTTTCATGCGCCTCCACGAATTCCTGCGAGAACTCATCATATCCGCCACGCACATCTTTGATCAGGGAGGTCAGGGAAATGTTGTTGGATTCCAGATGCACATTGTACAGCCTGAACACTCCGTCCCCGTACTTCACGTCAGTATAAAGGACCATATTGGTCGTCCCTGCAAAAGGCAGGTTCCCCTCCTCCCCTATGGGCAGACGGCTGAGGGTCACATTCCCGACATAATCCCCGTTCCTGAGACGGTAAAAATGATTCCTGATATAGGGATACTGCGGGAACATGCTCCTTATTTGCCCGGGATTTTCAATCCTGAATTCCTGAAGGGATACCACATCCGGATCCTGAGTCTCAATAAGTCCGGCCACGTCATCCATTGCCGTTCCGACATCTCCGTCACAGCTTGAACGGAAGCCTCCCACGTTCCATGTCATAAGAGTAATCCCGTCCATAGCGGCAGCCACACTGTCGGGAAGGGCGTTCCTGTCACCGCTCCTGACGAAAAAGCCCGTGAAAAAAAGCGAGGGGAGAATCGCGGTCACAGGAATCCATGCCGATGAAGACCAGCGCAGCAAGGCAATGACCAGAAGAAGGACATTGAAAGCAAGAACGGGAATGAAATACAGGCCGAAAAAACCTGCAATCGGGAACACCCCAGGGTCGATCAGTGCCGACAGATAACTGAGCAGCAACAGTACGCAGAATACTGTCGCCACTACCCGGAAAGACAGGCTTAAAATCGGGATGCGTTTCCTCGCTTTATGGGCGGTCATCAGGAATACAGACGGTTCTTTTTCTTCCAATAAAGAATCATGATGACACCGAAGATCATACCTCCGAGGTGCGCGAAGTGGGCCACATTGCCACCTCTGCCGGAAAGTCCGGAAATAAGTTCGATCGCACCGAAAATGATTACCATCCACTTGGCTTTCATGGCTATGGGAGGGAATACGAACTGCAGCACATTGTTCGGGAACATCATTCCGTATGCCAGCAGCAGGCCGTAGATGGCTCCCGAGGCGCCGACAGTGGGTACCCGGTTGATGGCAGCCTCCACCAGTCCGGGGGTCTCGGCGAAAGCAATCTGCAGGTACATTACCAGCTCATTGATCAGGCCGGCACCGATACCGCAGACCATGTAGTACAGGAAAAACTTCTTACCGCCCCAGTAGTTCTCCAGCACACTGCCGAACATGTACAGCGAGAACATGTTGAAAAAGATATGCCAGAAGCCTCCGTGCATGAACATGTACGTAATAAGCTGGAATGGCTTGAAATACGGCGACGTGAAATAAAAGAGCGAAAACGTCCCGTACATGAAATTCTGTGCGAACAAAGTCGCCACAAAGACTATTGCATTGATTATTATCAGGTTCTTCACCACAAAAGGAAGACCGGGTCGGTAATAGCCGTAGTTCATAACTGTCTTTCTATATCATCTTCTGTTAAAACAAACATGCACTTGCGTCCGGATGGGGAAATCTCGGGTTCTGCGCATGAGAAAAGTGTATCTACCAAAAGTCGTGCCTCTTCTCCGGAAATTCTGGCGTTTCTGCCTGCCACGGCAGAACGGGCCAGACGACGGGCCATATCCTCCCTGACGGCGGCCTTGTCCATCCCGTCTGGACCGGCATCCATGAATGTAGCGACGAGATCGTCCACAGCCTTCCGCACCGCATCCTCGTCTGTACCGAATCCTTCCGGAAGCCCTTTGACAGAGATGGTAAAATCTCCGGCCTTTTCTATATCGAAGCCAAGCTGCGCAAGCCTGTGGGGATCCTCCATCAACACCGAATAGCGTTCGGGCGAGAGCTCTATCCTGCAGGGGAAAAGCACCTGGTGGGATATGGGGGCGAGGTCGTCCAGCTGTTTCAGATACCGCTCATAGAATATCCTCTCGCGCGCCCTGCGCACATCCACTATCATCAGTCCTGAACGCAACGGAGTAGCTATATACCGGCCCGATATCTGCATTATGCCTGCTCCGGCCGGACCGCTGTCTTCAAACACATTGGCCGGACCTTCACTGCCATACCCCTCAACCGACGGAGTCTCTTCTACAGGCAGCAGAGCCTCATAGCCGCCACGCTGCCGGACAGCCGGACGGGACGGCCCCGCTCCCCCGCCCTTCGTATAGCTGAAATGCGAAGGTGCCGGGATATCCGGCAGGGTATCATGGTCAAAATCTATGGTAGGGATAAAAGAAGCACGTCCAAGCGCCTCGCGCACTACGGCTGTGACAAGTCCGAATATTTCCGTTTCGTTCTCAAACTTCACCTCGGTCTTTGACGGATGAATGTTCACATCCACATTTTCAGGTGCAGTGGTGAAAAACAGATAATACGAAGGATAGGAACCCTCGGGTATGAGTTTTTCATAAGCTTTCATCACTGCCCTGTGGAAATAGGTGGATCTGAAAAAACGTCCGTTGACAAAGAAATACTGATTGCCGGCACTGCGACGGGCGTCCTGCGGATTGCCCACAAAACCGGTTATGCCGACTATGCTGGTAGAAGTGGAAACATCTATGAGTTCCCTGGCCATATCCCTGCCTTCTATTTCCAGTATCCTCTGCTTGAGAGTATTGGCCCGCTTGAGATTGTAAATGTCTTTCTTGTTGTGCACAAGCCTGACCCCGATTTCCGGGCGGCAGAGAGCCACATGACAGAACTCGGCAATGATCTGCCGCAGCTCCGTACTGTCCGATTTCAGGAATTTCCTGCGGGCAGGCAGACTGTAGAATATGCTGCGCACCGCAATGTTTGTCCCTTCCGGCATGGTCTCTTCCTCCTGGGAGACAAAACCGGAAGATGTGAAAACCGTCTCGGAGCCGGTCTCCGTCCCCCTTTTCCTGGTTCTGAGAGTCACCTCTGCGACAGCGGCAATCGAAGGCAGGGCCTCTCCCCTGAAACCGTATGTCATGATGGCCGAGAGGTCGGAAGCATCGTCAATCTTGGAGGTAGCATGCCTTTCGAAACACAGCCGCGCCTCTTCCGGAGTCATGCCGCAGCCATCGTCTATTACCTGGATGAGAGTCTTGCCGGAGTCCTCGACAAACACGCTGATATTGCCTGCACCGGCGTCCACCGCATTCTCTAAAAGCTCCTTGACAACGGAAGAAGGACGCTGGACGACTTCTCCCGCGGCGATGAGATTGGATATGCCTGGAGGTAGTATCTTCAGCATCGCCCGAGCCTAACGCAATGATTCAAGAACAATCGTCGCATATTTTGCGAAGAAATAAAGAAGGGCTATGAAGGTAGCCACCGATACCAGACCGATAATACGGGTAAGGGTCTTGTTCAGCGAACTGCGCCTGCTGTTGCGGGCCTGCTCCTGAAATTTTCCGCTGATATACATGCCCGGCCTGTACGATTCATCCCTCCACTCCTTTCCCTCACGCAGTGCCTTCTCCCTGAGAGCCTCGTTCTTGACCATCTCCCGGCGCTCCTTCCGTTCATCCCAGTAGCGGGGCTCGTAGTGGAACACCCGGTGTTGGGGGACTTTGAAAAAACTTATACCCATCTCTTGTATTCTTTAATGTTGCAACTTACAAAAGTAAGAAAAATTTGAATCGGTAGCAAAAGAATAAGTCAGGGCCCCGGCTTGCAAACCCGGAAGACCCTGACTGTTCTTACGATTAATGATATTGAAGACTATTTGAGATACTGGTTGTAGAAGGCGGCTATCTCGGTGAATGGAATCTTGTCCATATTGTCGTACAGATCTGTGTGTACGGCTCCGGGGATGATCATCAGCCGCTTGTTGTCGCCTTTGAGTTTTTTGTAGGTATCCTCGCTGAAATAGCGGGAATGGGCGTTCTCTCCATGCACCAGAAGGACCGCGCTGCGGATCTCGCCGGCATACGAGAGGATAGGCATATTCAGGAAAGACAGGGCCGAGGTCCGGTTCCATCCTCCGTTGGAGTTGAGCGAACGCTTGTGATATCCTCTCGGGGTCTTGTAATAGGCGTAGTAATCCTTGACGAACTGGGGAGCATCCTCAGGCAGGGGATCCACCACACCGCCGGCCAGGGCATAGCTGCCGTTCCTGTAGTCCTCCGTGCGCTGGGCATTCAGGGCCTGGCGCATGGCGTGACGGGCATCGGCATTGTCATCCGCATCGAAATAATTGTTGGCAGTATTGCGGCTGATATCATACATGGTGGAGGCTACGGTAGCCTTGATGCGGGTATCGACGGCCGCAGCATTGACTGCAAATCCGCCCCAGCCGCAGATGCCGAGGATGCCGATACGCTCGGGATCGACCATCTCATTTGTCGAGAGAAAGTCCACGGCCGCACTGAAATCCTCGGTGTTGATATCAGGCGATGCCACATATCTCGGCTGCCCGCCGCTTTCTCCGGTAAAGGAAGGATCGAATGCAATGGTAAGGAAACCCATCTCGGCCAGCGTCTGCGCGTAAAGTCCGGAGCACTGCTCCTTCACGGCTCCGAACGGTCCGCTGACCGCTATGGCCGGAAGCCTGCCCTCTGCATTCTCAGGTACATACATGTCTGCCGCCAAAGTAATGCCGTAACGGTTGACGAACGTCACCTTGCTGTGCACGACCTTGTCGCTCTGGGGGAATGTCTTGTCCCACTCGGTTGTAAGTGTCAGTTGTTCCATATTGCTGTCTTTTTGATTTCCGGATTCCTGCCGGTTGCCGGCGCACGACTGAAGCGCCGCCATCGCTCCGGCTGCAAGCAGGATTATTGCTGTTTTCTTTCTCATTGCTTTAAGGATTTTTTCACGGTGCAAAAATAACAGCATGACAGCCATGCACCGATACCACTTTTACCGGAAACTGTGCACCTATTACAGAATGCGGCTGCCGAGCCACCTCCTCAAAGGATCGTCGTACACTTTCAGAAAAATGTACGCCAGAACGATACTGCCTGCGAATACGGCCACGGCCCACGGCCATGCCGTTGAGAAGGGCACACCGGTGAAAGTCCACGCATAGAACAGATACATGAACGGGTAATGGATGATGTACACGGGATAGGAGATGTCTCCGAGAAACCTGCACACATTCATCGGCAGACCTTCCGATATCCGCCCCGAGCACAGAGCCGAGCACCACCATCGGGTGCAGACGCACGATCCTGCGCTTGAGAAAATCCCTCATCCGCATGCCTCCGCCGGCTCTCCTTCCGGCCCAGCGGTCATCATAGGCATAGCCTACGACAAAACCTGAAAGAATGAAGAAAAAATCCACCGCCAGATAACCGTGATTGAATTTCTGGTCCAATGGGCTGGTCGCGAATCCTTCGAAGACATGATACCAGATCACAGTCAGCGCAGCCACTCCGCGGAGTCCGTCCAGAATCGCATAATGCGGCTTGGAATCCGCAAAGGCCGATGCGGCTGAGGTTCTGTATAGTTTTTCCATAAGCTCTATTATTCCTTGTCAAGTCAAACGCACAATGCGGTGTATACAGCTGCTACACAAAGGGCTGCCGCCGTCTCAGTACGCAGGCGCGACGGTCCGAGGGACAGGGGTGTGAAACCGGCTTCCATGGCAGCGGCGATCTCCTCCGAGGAAAAATCCCCCTCAGGCCCGATCAGGAACAATGCTCCGGGCAGGGCTTCTCCGGCTGCCGCCTCCCCTTCCGCCTTCACGGCAGCAACCGCTCGGGTCAGCGGCACTCTGGTATTCAGCCCGGCTGCAATGTCGTTGTCACAATATGCAATGAATTTCTGCCCGGAGAATCCCGCGGAACGCAGCTCCTCCATCAGTGCCCGGAACGGAGTCAGTCCGTCGAGTTGGGGTACCTTGCCTTTAAGGGACTGCTTGGCGGCTGCGACTATGACCCGCTGCCCGCGCTCCTGATTGTACACCTTCCGTTCCGAATGGGAGCAGAGCAGAGGTGTGATCCGGTCCACCCCCATCTCGGTGGCTTTCTCGGTAAACCACTCGAAGCGGTCAATGTTCTTCGTAGGGGCCACCGCCATCCACAGCCGGTAGGGATGCGTCCCGAAACCGCCCTCTACCGAAAGTACCCGGGCCACCGCCGCACGGCTGTCCGCCTCCTCGAGGGTACAGCGGTACAGATTGCCGTCACCCCCGCTCACATAGACCTCATCCCCTACCCTATGCCTGAGCACTTTGACACAATGAGCGGACTCTTCGGGAGAGAGACGGATCCTCCCGTCGCGGATATCATTTGAATAAAAAACTTCCATATCGGCAAATATACTCTTTTTTGCGTATCCTGCCAGCCCTAAAATCACCATGACCTTCATCAGGTCTCCATTGCCGTACCGGACTATTTACTTTTTTTCTATCTTGCATCCTGCTAAAATCACAAAATATGATACAAAATTCTGCCATACAGTCATTTCCCCGCAACCGACGGATTTCCGTCATGGGCATCGTCAACCTTACCGACAACTCCTATTTCGCCGAAAGCCGCTGCCTCTCCCCCTCAGGCGACACCGACATACACCGTGCACTGGACAGGGCCGGGCGGATGCTCAAGGAAGGCGCTGACATCATAGACGTAGGGGCCTGCTCCACGAGACCGGGCTCGGAAGGAGTCGGAGCGGAAGAAGAATGGCGCCGGCTCGGACCATTCCTGAAGGAACTGCGCCGCAATTTTGGAGACGGGTTCAGGATATCGGTGGATACCTACTGGGCATCCATCGCTGAACGGTGCTTCGATGCTGTCGGAGACTATCTGGTCAATGACATATCGGCCGGAGAGGACGATCCCATTATGCTGCCTTTGGTCGGAAGGCTGGGACTGGAATATGTGGCAATGCACAAAAGAGGTACACCCAAGACGATGCAGTCGCTCTGCGAGTACGGCGATGTGGTGGAGGAAGTACTGGAATATTTCAAGGTTTTCGGACAGAAAGCCGAAGAACACGGTATCCGCAAATGGATTCTCGACCCGGGCTTCGGATTCGCAAAGACCGTAGAGCAGAACTACACGCTGCTCAGACATCTGGACCGATTTTCTGCACCGGGCCGTCCGGTTCTGGTCGGTGTCTCCCGCAAAAGCATGATATACAGACTGCTGGACATCACTCCTGAAGAGTCCCTCCCGCAGACCCAGGTCCTGCATCTGGCAGCCCTCGAGCGCGGTGCCTCCATCCTCCGCGTCCACGATGTAGCCGAAGCGGTCCGTACCGTCCGGGTCTGGCAGGCCCTCTACCAGGACAACTAAGGACCCTCTCTTCCATAAACAGTCATACGACCGTCATCACAAGAAATGGCCCTATTCTGTACTTCCCGTATATTGTTACAATTAAGGAAGTGCATGACGATCAGAGAGCTGCCGCATAATGAACATCTCTTGATTCTGGGCAAGTGTGATGGGCAGAATATTGCACCTGCTTTTGACGAATTTACTTCGGGGTACAAAGAAAAGGAAAATACCACTGTAAATCAGATTGTTACAAAAACACACTGCACATCTGCCCTCTTTCGGGACAGGCCAAATGTGCAGCATAATTCGCAGACTACTGATTTTCAAGCGGTTCACCCCCTACTCCTTCGGAAGGAGTACAGGGTTATAAGACAATCGTCACAAGACATATCCCTGAAAAAGACCAGGCCCTCCCACCGCTTCGCGGCGGGCCCCTCCCTCTAGTGCCGAGGGCGGCAAGTCTTTTTCACATTATATACGTAAGAACCTGCATTTCCCTCCAAACTACAAGTTCTACTCACTGAAGGACACAGGCATCACGGACCTGATCAAGGCCAACACGGATCTGCTGAGCGTGCGCAACCAAGCCAGGCACTACTCACTGCTGATGACCGACCTGTACACTCCTCATGACATAGAGGAGGCCAACGAGGTGATACGGCATCACTCCGGAGAGTTTTAACAATGGAAATATTTCAATTAATTTCTGCAATTAATGGATTTTTTTCTATTTTTGTATTGTCAAACAAATCAAATATGAAGTCAAAAGAATTTCACAAATTGATTCAGTCCAAAGGTTGGATCAAAATCAGGCAGGCCGGAAGCCACGTTATATACGAAAAGGACGGCAGGAAAGTATCTGTGCCCTACCACGGGTCAGACGAGGTTCCGAAAGGAATTGAAAATAAATTGAGAAAGGAGATGGGGCTTTAGCCCCAATCCTTTCCGTTAAAATATTAAGAAATTATGGAAAAGAAGAAGATTCAGGCGGTCATAGAAATCGCGAAGGATGGCGGATACGGTGTATATTGTGTTTCAGAACCGTTCACCGGCATGGGACATACAGTAGAGGAAGCCAAGCAGGACATGCTCGAAGGCATGGATTTACTGAAGCGTACCTGCATAGAGGACGGCACGGAATATCCGGCCATATTGGATGAGGACTTTGACATAGACTACAAATTCGACGTGCAGTCATTCATGGAATACTACTCCGGAATCATAACCCCCACCGCCCTAGGCAGGATTTCAGGCATAAATCCGAAGCAGATATGGAACTACATGCACGGTGTGTCAAAGCCGAGAAAAGCCCAGGTCGACAAGATAGAGAATGCCCTGCACAAGCTCGGCAGGGAGCTGATGAATGTCTCATTTTGATTTGTTTGACAGCTATCACTTGAGACGGCCCCGGACATTTGCCCGGGGCTTTTTATTATCACATAGGAAAATGGTGGCGTTGTCGAGCAGATAGCGGTACATCCTGCCGAGGCCGGATGCCACCTCCATGTCAAGCTGATCTCTTTCTTCCTTTTTCATATCACTTTCCTCCATTTAAGAATCCACAAAACAATAAGGAGCACAGCCATTCCGAGCAGCACATATCCACCGCCCATCAGAGCACGTTGCCAGACGGACAGTTCCCGCTCCACCTCAATGACCTCTGTATTGCTCGCGTAGATTGTCGTGTCGCGGTACTCCACCATGTCCTTGTAGACAACTTCCACTTCTGGTTTGTAATTCGGGTTAGAATACAGGGCGTGCGTCAACACCCCTCCGCTTACCGTGGCCGTTGAAGTGGCCGCACGTATCGCCAGGGTGGATGTGGTGTCGGCAGTCCGCACGGACGTCGAATCCTGCGGCAGGGCCACTTCTACCGTGTCACGCACCAGCCGCTCCACTATCTCGGTGCGTACCTGCGTCACGGTATCCCGCTGCACAGGGTAGATGCGCGGCGAGCAAGCTGTGGCAAATACGGCCGCGATCAAAACAATCAGTAGTCTCATAATTCGCTATATTTGCAAGACCAAGTTACTTTTTCATAGCGGAAGCTCTGCGTCGCGAGATGCGGGGCTTCTTTTTTTTATCACAACCTCTCTCCCTTGTAGCCCTTGCCGTAATACAGAGTCCTTCCACACCGGCACTGAATCGTGGGAAATGCTGCCGTTGTGGTGGACGGTCATCATGGGCACCTGCGTCATAGGCCTCCAGAAGCCCTTTCCCTCGCAGGTTCTTTTTCACACCGGCACCGAATCCCGGGAATTGCTGCCGTTGCGGTAAATGTTGGGAAATGACGGGAAAACACGACTCCTTCGGAAGGAGTGCAGGATTATAAGACAATCGTCGCAAAACCGCCGTCACAAGACCGTCACAAGACATATCCCTGAAAAAGACCAGGCCCGCTTCGCGGCGGGCCCCTCCCTCTAGTGCCGAGGGCGGCAAGTCTTTTTCAGGGATATGTCTTGTGACTGCACTACAGTGTATCACACTGCTACATACAGCCACAACATCACGCGCCATATTGCAGGGAGGTTACTCTTGCGCAACTGCCAGCAGGACTGAGGCCCAGACAGCGATGCCTTCCTCCCGGCCTGTAAAACCGAGATGCTCGGTCGTGGTGGCCTTGACAGATACCTGTGAGACGTCCACTTCCAGGTCTCCGGCCAAAGTCTCCCGCATCCGTCCTATATATCCGGCCAGTTTGGGCCTTTGGGCTGCGATGGTGATGTCGGCATTGGCCACTTCGTAGCCGTGCCCACGGATAAGGCCGTTGACCCTGCGCAGCAGTATCCTGCTGTCGATGCCCTTGAACTCATCCGAAGTATCCGGGAAATGCTGCCCTATGTCCCCGAGAGCCAGGGCTCCGAGCATCGCGTCACAGAGAGCATGGATGGCCACATCCCCGTCCGAATGGGCTATGCACCCCTTTATATGCGGGATCCTTACCCCGCCGAGCCACAGCTCCAGTCCCTCTCCGAGGGCGTGCACATCGTAGCCGTGACCTATTCTGTAAGGCAAGACTTTCATCTCAGAAAATTTTAAAGAATCATATGCAAATGTAAGGAAAAAACCACGGAAGCAGTATATTTGGGCCATCAAACAGAAAGTATGTACATAGGTATAATATCCGACACACACTGCTGGTTCGACGACCCGCTGAAGAAATTCCTCGAGCCGGTGGATGAGATATGGCATGCGGGGGACTTCGGCAATGAGGAGACCCTGCTGCAGATAGCGGCGTTCAAGCCCCTCAAGGGAGTATACGGCAACTGCGACGGCAATCAGGTCCGTCTCCGCGTCCCCTATACCCAGAACTTCGAATGCGAGGGCAGGAAGGTGCTGATGATGCACATAGGCGGATATCCCGGCAGGTACGACTACAAGGCTTTCCAGCTCATCAACGCACACCTGCCGGACATCTTCGTCTGCGGACACTCCCACATTCTGAAAGTGATTTTCGATAAAAAATACAATATGCTCACCGTCAATCCCGGTGCCGCCGGCATCCAGGGTTTCCACCAGGTCCGCACCGCCATCCGCGTCCACATAGACGACGGAAATATTCACGGCATGGAAATCGGCGAATGGCCCAGATTTATCAAATAATTTTTATATTTACATCCGTTTTTTAATTACAACTCACTCAACCTTATGAAACGCAATATCGTCATAACCATCGCTCTGCTATGCCTGACCGCGTCTCTCGCCTGGTCGCAGCAGACACCTGTAACCGAGGCCAACTATGATCTGGCCGAAAGGTTCTCGCCCAACAAAATCAACAGCATGGTGTTCTCCAAGAACATCCGCCCTTCGTGGTTCCCCAGCTCGGACAAATTCTGGTACGAGTGGAAGAGTCCCGAAGGAGTCCAGTACTGGATCGTGGATCCCGCAGCCAAGACCAAGACCGCTGTCTTCGACATGGACAAGCTGGCCATGGAGCTTACTACGATCATCAAGGATCCGTTCGACGCCCAGCACATCCCCTTCCAGGACTTCGAGCTCAAGGATGACAACACCTTCACTTTCAGCATCCAGTCCTCGATAGAGCAGCCCGTGAAGGATGACAAGGACACCTCTGCCGCTGCAAAGAAGAACCCTAAGATGGAAAAGAAAGTCTTCCGTTTCGAGTACGACATCGCCACCAGGAAACTGACAGATGTCTCGGATCAGGAAGAGAAAAAGGACTTCCCCCGCTGGGCCAACATCGCACCGGACAGCAGCTACGTAGTCTATGCCAAGGGGTACAACCTCTACTACATGGACATGGACAACCTGCGCAAGGCTATGGAGGATGAAAATGACTCCACTATCGTTGAGTATGCCCTTACCACTGACGGCACCAAGGATGTACCCTACGGCGGAAACAGCTACTCCGGAGTAGACGACAGGGATACCAACAAGAGATACTCCGCATGGGGCCAGTGGTCTCCTGACGCAAAGCACTTCATTCTGGAGAAATACGACATGAGCAACATCGGCGAGCTCTGGGTAATCAACTCCACTGCCGAGCCCAGACCCAAGCTCGAGACCTACAAGTACCAGATGCCCGGCGAACCCGGTCCCAAGAGCTACCTGATGCTCTTCGACATGCAGGACAAGTCCTCAAAAGTGCTCAATGTATGGGCCTTCAAGGACCAGACAGTGGACATTCACCGCAAACCCTACACCACCCGCGACATGTACGCCGACTATGTGTCTCCTGTATGGCTCGGTGACAACGGCTCCTTCTACTTCACCCGCACCAGCCGCGACGAGCACCGCGTGGACATCTGCCGCTACTGGCTTGACAGCGACTCCGTCCAGGTACTCATCGAAGAGCGTCTGAACACCTATATCGACGTATGCGACTTCGAGCTCCTGAAGAACGGCCAGATCGTAATGCGCTCCGAGCGCAACGGCTGGGCCCAGCTCTACCTGCATGCAGCTGACGGCAAACTCATCCGTCCCCTCACAAACGGTGCATACCACGTTTCCGCCATCATGGGCGTGGACGAGAGCACTTCCACCGTGTTCTTCACTGCCAACGGATATGACAAGAACGAGCACCCCTACTACAACCATATCTTCCGCGTGGGCCTCAACGGCACCGGAATCAAGATGCTCAACCCCGGCAACTACTACAACGACAGCTGGATGCCTGAAGACCTGAAGTACTTCGTCAACAACGCCTCCCGTGTCGACGCCGCTCCCACAAACGCGCTTTACAATGCTGCTGGAGCCAAGATCATGGACCTCGAGGCATGCGATATCAGCCAGCTCTTAGCTTACGGATACAAATATCCTGAAATCTTCAAGGCAAAGGCCGCTGACGGAGTGACCGACCTCTGGGGCGTAATCTACAAGCCCTTCGACTTCGACTCCACCAAGCTCTACCCTATCATCGAATATGTATATCCCGGCCCTCAGGTAGAATCCACCAACTACACCTGGAACGCCAGCATGACCCGCGTTGACCGCCTGGCCCAGCTCGGTTTCATCGTAGTGACAGTGGGCCACAGAGGAGGCCATCCCGACCGCTCGAAATGGTACCACAACTACGGATACGGCGATATGCGCCACTATCCTCTGGCCGACCACAAATACGTAATCCAGAATCTTGCCGCACAGCGCAAGTACATGGACGTCAATAAAGTAGGTATCCACGGCCACTCCGGCGGCGGATTCATGTCCACAGCAGCAATCCTCACCTACCCCGACTTCTACAAGGTAGCGGTATCATGCGCCGGCAACCACGACAACAATATCTACAACCGCTGGTGGAGCGAGACCCATCACGGAGTCAAGGAAGTGGTGACGGCTGAAGGCGACACTACATTCAACTACAGCATCGAGGCCAACCATGAATTCGTAAAGAACCTCAAGGGACATCTGATGCTCGTTCACGGTGACATGGACAACAACGTGCATCCCGCCAACACCATCAGGGTAGCTGACGCCCTCATCCGCGCCAACAAGCGCTTCGAGATGCTCTATCTGCCCGGACAGCGTCACGGCTTCGGAGACATGAACGAATACTTCTTCTGGAGAATGGCCGACTACTTCAGCCGCTGGCTCATCGGCGACTGCGAGGAGGACGTGGACATCCACCAGCTCAACAACGACCAGTAATCCGTCTAAGGAATGAAATCCATCCTCGGAATAGGCAATGCCCTTACCGACATACTTGCAGTGCTCCCCGACGACAGTCTGCTGAGGCAGTTCCACCTGCCGGTGGGGAGCATGCAGCATGTCGATAAAGAGACAGGCAACAAGATATGGCAGGTGCTTAAAGGCATGGGAGCACAGTACGTAGCCGGAGGTGCCGCAGGCAATACCATCACAGGCACGGCTGTATTCGGCATGCCCTCAGGATTCATCGGGAAAGTCGGTGACGATGAGGTAGGAGCCCTATACCGTTCCGACCAGGAACGCAATGGGATAAAATCCATTCTCCTGACAGGGAAGGAAGATTCCGGAAGGGCCTCCGTATTCATCACTCCGCCAAATGCCGAAAGGACTTTCGCCACATATCTCGGCGCCGCCCTCGAGCTCTGCCCCGAGGACCTGAAACCGGAGTACTTCACAGGTTACGACTATTTCTTCATCGAAGGGTATTTAGTGCAGAACCAGCAGCTTCTGAGACAGGCCGTAAAGCTTGCCAAAGAAGCCGGCTGCTATATCGCCATCGATATGGCCTCCTACAATGTGGTAGAGTCCAACGATACCTTCCTCCACGACATCGTAGAGCAATACGTAGACATCGTCTTCGCAAACGAAACCGAGGCCGAGACTTTCACAAGGCATTGTCCGCGGGAAGCTGTGGATATCATCGCCGGAATATGTGACATCGCTGTGGTTAAAATAGGGGCACAGGGCTCATATATCCGAAGCGGGGACGAGTTCCACCATATCGATGCATGTCCCGCAGAAGTCAGGGATGCCACCGGGGCCGGAGACCTCTATGCAGCAGGTTTCCTCTACGCCCACGCCTTGGGCATGCCGCTGGATATATGCGGCCATGTCGGCTCCATCACCGCCTCTAAGGTTGTGGAGGTGATAGGGCCGAAGATCGATATCCCACGATGGAAAGCCGCAAAAAAGGAAATCCGCGCCCTGATAGCCGAGAACCTATAACCCAAGCATTTTCTGAACAGGCGACGCTGCCTTCTGAGCTGTCTCGGAGGGCAGCGTTACTGTATTGCGCGGGTTCTGGTGCAAAAGGGTATGGAAAAGGGACATAAGGGTTATTTTCTTCATATCCTCGCAGACCAGAGTATCTGACAGGGGAATAAGTTCCTTTTCCGGAGCCTCCTGACGCAGACGGTGCATTACTCCGAGCTCGGTGGCTATGACAAACTGCCTGCATTCCGATTCCCGCACATGACGTATGATTCCGGAGGTGGAATAGAAGAAGCAGCGGGAATTGCCGATTATCCTGGAATCCGACGAGCAGGCTGCCTCAGGGTGTATAAGAATCTCCGCCTCAGGATATTTGGCAAGGGCCTCCTCGACCAGTTTCGAGGTAATGCGGTCATGGACATGGCAACAGCCTTTCCAAAGATCCATCTTCCTGCCGGTAACAGCATTTGCATAGGCACCTAAATTTCTGTCAGGGACAAAAAGGACGGGGCCCGACGCCTGCGAGCACACCTTTTCTGTCACTTCTACAGCATTGGCCGACGTACAGCATATATCCGAAACCGACTTGGTATCGGCGGTGGTGTTCACATACGATATCACTGTACCGTCCGGATGCCTTCTCCTCCATGTGCGGATATCGTCTCCCTCTATCCCGTCTGCCAGTGAACATCCCGCTTCGGGCACAGGCAGCAGCACCTTCTTGCCTCCTGCAAGCACTGCAGCTGTCTCAGCCATGAACCTGACTCCGCAAAAGACGATCATACCGGCGTCTGCCGCAGCCGCCTTGCGCGACAACTCGAGAGAGTCCCCTACAAAATCAGCCACATCCTGGACCTCTGCCGGCACATAATAGTGAGCCAGGACAATAGCGTTGTTCTTACGCTTGAGTTCCTTAACCGCCTTGGCCAGATATTCCGGTGTCAGCTGGATATTCATGCTGATATCCATCGCCTTTACAGTATGTGTCAAAGCACCGACGCTGATAAAGTCCACACCTGTTGCTGCCACCTCTGCCAGCCTCGGCAAAGTCATGTTGCCGGAAGCCTCGGTCTTTGCGCGGCCGCCGATGATATTGACGGCATCCCTCATCATGGCTGTGGACATATTGTCCAGCATTATGATGTCCGCCCTTGCCATAAGAGCCTCCCTGACCTCATCCAGATCAGTGGCCTCCACCTCTATCTGCATACCTGCCGGAATCTTGGAACGTACCTGCTCCACCGCTGCGGAAATGGAACCTGCCATCTTGATATGGTTGTCCTTTATCATGGCCATATCGTACAGTCCCATCCGGTGATTCGTTCCGCCACCGTCCCGCACAGCCATCTTGTCCGTCACCCTCATGCCCGGAGCCGTCTTGCGGGTATCTAAAAGCCGGGTGTGCGTCCCTTTGAGTTCTGCCACGTATCTGGCTGTCTCGGTCGCGATTCCGGACATGCGCTGGAAGAAGTTAAGGGCAGTCCTTTCGGCCTTGAGCAATGCAGGATAACTGCCTTCGACACGCAAAATGACATCTCCTTTGCGTACAGTATCCCCGTCATGGACCAATGGTTTGAATACCACATCCTTCTGGAATCTGCGGAATACTTTCTCCACTACCGGGAGACCGGAAATCACACCGTCCGCCTTGGCTGTCATCGTTGCCACGGCCGAAGTGGATTCCGGGATAATCGAGTCAGTCGTAACATCCCCGGTATACACATCCTCGTCTATTGCCAAGTCAATCAATCTTTCCACCAGTTCTTCCCGGTGGCGCTGCAATTCTGTCATAAGTCCTGATTTTATTCTTCGTTTACTTTCCTGGTTGTAAGTTTTTCCCCTATCCTCTGCACCGTATGGAGGGCAAACTCTTCCCTGAGCGTCGGATAGTCCTCCCGATAGTGTCCCCCGCGGCTCTCTCTGCGGAATCTGGCTCCGGTCATGATCAGCCAGGCCACGGTCAGGAGCTTGCGTGAAGCCTCGTCATAATACTCATGCCTGACGTCCCCGAGTCCGAGAAGTTCCTTCTTCACCAGATTAAGGCCGGTGGACAGCAGCAGTTCGGAGCGTATGATCCCGGAACAGTTGTTCATCATGTGTGCTATCTGCCGTTTGAGGGCGTAATAATGCCCGGCCCGGGACTCGTCCCGCGTGTACTGCAGGTCGAAATGGGGGAGAGTCCCCACAGGACCGCATTCCTCGGCCACCTCTATTGCCCTGTGAGCAAACACCAGACATTCTATAAGCGAGTTGGAGGCAAGCCTGTTTGCGCCCATAATACCGGTAGAGGCTATCTCTCCGCAAACATAAAGACGGTGGATATCCGAACGTCCGTAAAGGTCGGACGCCACTCCTCCTACGGTGTAGTGCGCTGCCGGAGCGACCGGTATCCAGTCGGTAAGGTCATAACCGTATTCGGCACACTTGGCAAGGATATTGGGGAAACGGGAACGGACCTTTTCCGGGTCCAGATGCTTCAGGGACAACACTACATACGGTCTGTCGTCCAAAGCCATCTGCTTGAAAATAGAACGGGCGACTATATCCCTCGGCGCCAGTTCCGCAAGTTCGTGGACAGGAAGCATGAAACGCTTTCCGGCCTTGTCCAGAAGCCAGGCCCCCTCACCCCTTACCGCTTCACTGATAAGGAAGGCCTTGGGAGAGTCTTCAAGATACAGGGACGTAGGATGGAACTGTATGAACTCCATATCTACAATCCGGCAGCCGGCCTTATAGGCCATTGCTATGCCGTCCCCTATTGTCGTCTCGGGATTTGTAGTGCGGGTATAGATTGCCGAAGTCCCTCCGGATGTCAGGAAGGTATGCTCCGCATATATCAGTTCCTCACACCCCTTCTCCTCATCCCAGCAACGTGCCCCATAGCAGACTCCGTCCTTGACCAGGAAATCTATTACGGAAACATTTTCCCGGATTGTGATATTGGGGTCCGCCTGTACCTTTGAGATCAGAAACTCCGTAATATAGCGCCCTGTAGAATCCCCGCCGGCATGCAGGATGCGCTTGCGGTGATGGCCGCCTTCCAGACCGAGGGAAAGTTTTCCGTTCTCGGTGTCAAACTTCATCCCCTCACCTATTATCTCCTTGATGCGCTGGGGCCCCTCCTGCACCAGGACCCTGACAGCCTTGTCCTCACACAGACCACGCCCTGCTATCATGGTATCTGTAAAATGGATATCAGGATCGTCCTCAATGTCGGTAACCGCCGCAATACCACCCTGCGCATTGAACGAGTTGCTGTCCCTCAAGGCCCGTTTCGTGACAATAAGTACAGAGCCCAGAGAGGATGCCCTGTGAGCAGTGTACAGTCCTGCCAGGCCGCTTCCTATTATCAGATATTTAAGCATTTTTATCGTTTAAGTATCACAAAGCTACACAACAAAGCGAAAAAACCAAAAAAATTCTGATTTTCAGAAGCTGACAGTCCTCGAGCCGTCCTCTTCCTCGATGATGTATACCTTCAGGGCATCTTCCGGCAAGATCTCCTCTATCCTCTCAGGCCACTCCATCAGACATAGACCGTCGCCGCAGACATACTCCTCATATCCGATGTCAAACACCTCGGACAGTTTTTCTATCCTGTAAAAGTCAAAATGGTAGACAGGCCTTCCGTCTCCGGCCCTGTATTCGTTCACTATTGTGAACGTAGGGCTCGCCACCTCATCGACAACTCCTAAAACACTGCACAGGGCCGAGATAAACGTGGTCTTGCCCGCTCCCATAGTACCGTAAAAAGCATATACTGACACTCCCTCCGTCTGTCTGAGGAAATCCTCGGCAGCCTGCCTTATGGAGGATAGGTTCCTGATATTGATTTTTCCCATCTGTGTAAATTTACAAACCCTAAAATTACACATTTTCCGGGAATCTGTACTGCACTGCCTCAGAAATGTGTCCGACACTTATATTCTCCGACCCGCACATATCTGCTATGGTACGGGCTACCTTCAGTATCCGGACATATCCTCTTGCCGAAAGCCCGTAACTGTCCATCAGCTTCTGCAACAGGCCCTCCTCCTGAGTACCAAGCCGGCAGAACTTCTGCAGATGGGACGGCTGCATCTGGGCGTTTGTATGGATTCCTTCCGAAGAGAATCTCCTGTTCTGGACATCCCTGGCCGCTGCCACACGCAGAGCTATGTCACGGCTCGTCTCCTGCCGGGGGACAGCCGACATGGACACACTGTCCACGGCCTTTACATTGATGTTGATATCCACTCTGTCCAACAAGGGGCCTGAAACCCTGGCCCTGTAGCGGTGTATCATGCCAGGCGTACAGGTACACCGTCCGTCATCCTCTCCGGCATAACCGCACGGACAGGGATTCATGGATGCCACCATCATGAACGAAGCCGGATAAGAGACCTTGTACCTCGCCCTGGAAATAACTATCTGCCGGTCCTCCAATGGCTGCCTGAGCACATCCAGGGTAGAAGGCGAGAACTGCGCCAGTTCATCGAGACACAGCACTCCATTATGGGCCAGGGATATCTCTCCCGGCATGGCCCTGGCTCCGCCTCCGACTATCGAGACCATGCTTGCAGTATGATGGGGCGAACGGTAAGGCCTGCGCATGAGCAGGCCGGAATCCCCGTCTAAAAGACCGGCCACTGAATACACCATGCTCGTCTCTATTGCCTCCTCCCTCGTCATGGGAGGAAGGATAGAAGCCATACACTTGGACATCATGCTTTTACCCGAACCCGGAGGCCCTACAAGCAGGACATTGTGCCCTCCCGAAGCCGCTATCTCCAGCCCCCTTCTGGCAAAAGGCTGTCCCGCGACATCCGAAAAATCGCACAACGTCCCGTTACACTCCGGAGTGTAGCTCTTCCCCCTGACTTCGTATGCTGCAGCCCCGACACCCTCCCCCAGCACCTCTGCCAGCGCATGCAGGTCCGGAACCCCGTATATCCGCACTCCAGACGCCCACGAAGCCTCATTCACCGATTCCAAAGGGAACACCACATTGCGGAATCCCATCTCAGCCGCCTTTACAGCAATGGGCAAAGCTCCCTTCACCGTCCTCAACCTACCGTCCAGAGAGAGCTCGCCCATAATCAAGAATTTCTCAGGTTCCGGAAAATACATCTGGCCCGAGGCAGCCAGCATAGCCACCGCTATCGCCGCATCGTACCCCGAGCCCTCTTTCTTTATATCGGCAGGAGCCATATTTACAACCGTTTTCTTTCCGGGGACCGCAAATCCGTTGCGCTGCATCGCTGTAGTCACACGCAGCAGCGACTCCCTCACCGCATTGTCGGGAAGACCTACTAAAAATATTCCCACCCCCGGAGTTATGGACACCTCCACTGTCACACGGACGACATCTATGCCCACGCATGTGGCACTGTAGGTCCTGTACAAAGTCTCTTCTTTACACATCTCTGTCACATTTTGCAGCGCCAAATTACACCTTGCCGGAAAGAAACGCAAGTGACAGTGGACAGAAAATTTACAGAACCGGTTGTTTTAAAAAAAGATTATATGTTTTTAAAAATACGATCCATAATCGTATCGGAAGCGCCGAGATGGCTCTCCACATACTGAGTGCAGACAAGGGACGGTTTCTCGACTGTTCCCGGGTCCAGCAGCCATTTTTCAAGCAAGGCAGAGAGCTCCGGAGCTGACGACACGCTGAACGCCCCCCCGAGAGTGATGAGATCCTTTGCCTCCTGGAATTTGTCATAATGAGGCCCGAACATTACCGGACAGCCGTATATGGCCGCCTCCAGTATATTGTGGATTCCGCTACTGGAAAAGCCCCCTCCGATATATGCGAAACTGCCATATTTGTAGATCTTGGAGAGAATGCCCACAATATCGATCACCAGCACCTCCGCATCTGCGGCCAGCCCGCGGTACTCGTCCTGGCTGCGGCCCGCACATTCCGTATAACGGAGGACGGTATAACCCGAGAAAGTATTGAGAATCCTGTTTATGTGCGTATCGTGCACCTCATGAGGAACCAGGATCAGCTTGAATCCGCGTACGCCTGACATCGCCTTGGATATCATATACTCGTCCTCGTCCCACGTGCTGCCTGCAACCCAGGTGCGCCTGTCTCCGACAAAGGCCTCCACAACCTCATTGTGCACATCATTGTTCCTGCATATCGCCTGGACTCGGTCAAATCTGGTATCACCTGCTATCACCACATTTTCTATACCCAGACCGGCAAGAAGCCTTCTCGACTCCTCGTTCTGCACGAAAAGAGTCGTATAGGCCCTCAAGGCTTTGCGCATGAAAGACCCGTACCAGCGGAAAAAGACCTGATTCCTGCGGAAGATTGCAGATATGATATAGGTCGGCGTCCCGCGCCGTCTCAGTCCGAGAAGGTAGTTGTACCAGAATTCATATTTTACAAATATGGCCGTAGACGGATTGACAGCATTCAGGAAACGGCGGACATTGCGGGGTGTGTCCATCGGAAGGTAGAACACGGCATCAGCGGACTTGAAGTTCCTGCGGAGTTCGTAACCGGACGGAGAGAAGAAAGTGATGACTATGAATTTCCCGGGAGACTCCTTCCTCAGTCTCTCGATCAGAGGTCTGGCCTGTTCGAACTCACCTACCGAAGAACTGTGGAACCACACTACCGGCCTTCCTCCGCTCTGCTTCATCTTTTCCTCCACTGTATCCAGAAGCCCCTTGCGTCCGGACACGAACAAAGCCGCCTTCCGGTTGAAGAGACCGGCAAGACGGGCACAGAAAAAATAAAGGTAAATTCCTAAATTATATAATAACCTCACTCCTTCAAATTTGGCCGCAAATGTATAAACAAAAACCGAAAATTCGTACCTTTGGGGGCACTTTCTGTCAACATAGCTGTTTTGATTAGAGACTTCCTATATGAAACCGGGCGTTACCTGCTGTTTATGAGACAGGTATTCAGGAAACCGGAAAAGTGGAGACTGTCCGTCAGACAGTTCTTCACCGAGGCCGGCAAGCTGGTGCTGAACTCCATTCCCCTTATAGCCCTGATATCAGTGTTCATCGGGGCCGTACTGGTCATTCAGACCTCCAACAACATGACGTCCCCCTTCCTGCCCAAGATGTATATCGGGTATATGGCAAGGGAGTCGCTTATCCTCGAATTCTGCTCTACCATGGTCTGCCTCATACTTGCCGGCAAGATCGGTTCGAACATATCCTCGGAGATAGGCACCATGCGCATCACCGAACAGATCGACGCCATGGAGATGATGGGCATCAACTCCGCCAATTTCCTCGTCATGCCCAAAATACTCTCGACCACCCTGCTCAACCCGCTGCTCACCCTCATGAGTTTCATCGTAGGACTTTTCGGAGGCTACCTGATCGTCGCTCTCACAGGCATGATCAAGGTCTCGGACTACCTCCAGGGCCTGAGATTCGACTTCAACGGATACTACATCACCTACAGTGTCGTCAAGACGGCCGTATTCAGCTTCATCATCAGTTCCATATCATCCTACTGCGGATACTATGCCAAAGGAGGGTCCCTCGGTGTCGGACGCTCAGCCACAAAAGCCATCGTCATGGCCAGCGCCCTGATTCTGATATTCAACCTGATACTCACAAGAGTAATGTTATGATCACTGTAAGCCATCTGACAAAATACTTTGACGGCAAGCCCGCAGTCAGGGACGTATCGGTCGAATACGGACCGGGAGAATGCTCCCTCGTCATCGGCTCGAGCGGCTCCGGCAAAACCGTACTGCTCAAGTCCATTGTAGGGCTTTTAGAACCTGACGAAGGCGAGGTGGTATTCGACGGCACTGTCTTCAACCGGCTGCCTTTCGAAGAGAAAAAGAAGATCCGCAGCCGCATAGGCATGCTGTTTCAGGGCAGCGCCCTTTTCGACTTCGCCACCGCCCAGGAAAATGTAATGTTCCCTCTGGATTTCTTCTCCGACATGAGCCGTAAGGAAAAATTAGAGCGGGTGAACTTCTGCCTGAAAAGGGTGGGTCTGGAAAACATCAATGACAAATACCCGTCCGAACTGTCGGGCGGAATGCAGAAAAGGGTGGGCATCGCACGGGCCATAGCCCTGAATCCAAGATATCTTTTCTGCGATGAGCCCAATTCCGGACTCGATCCCCAGACTTCCGTGATGATAGACCAGCTCATCAGGGAAATCACAGTCGAATACGGCATCACGACAGTCATCAACACGCATGACATGAACTCGGTGATGGAAATAGGAGACAAGGTCGTGTTTATCTACAACGGAGAAAAAAGATGGGAAGGCTCCAGACACGACATTCTCAGCGCCGACAATAAAGAACTTGAAGAGTTTATCTTCGCCTCCAGAATGGCCAGGGAGCTCAGGCTCCGATATGGAAACGGAAGCCCATCTCGAGATTGAACTGCAGAGGCTGCTCGGTCCGCACTGAGTACGGCTGGTCACAGTCGAAGAAATAGGTCAGGCGCGGATCGACATACAGACCCATGAAATCCAGGAAACGGTACTCGAAGCCCAGTCCCACATTGGCCGACCACTGCACCCCATCGGCCCCGGCATTGCGCTGATACCTGACTGATGAGAGGTCAGTAATCTCATAGGAGAGTCTGACCGCCTTCTCGAGCATTCCGCCGACGTTGGCATAGAAAGATATCCTGTTGCCCGAAAGTATGCTGACGTAGAAATTGAGGGGCACTCCTATGTAATGGACAGACTGTTCCACGGAAGCCTGGTACCTTCTGTCCACCAAGGCCTCGTACCGGCTGTTCAGGAAAGTATAGTTGACACCGAGTCCCACTCCGAGCCTGTCGTTGAGGAACGAATACTTGAGTTCGAGACCTACCGATACAGGGAAATAATGCTCCGGCTCGGAGACCGGCACGATCCCCTGTCCGGAAGAGACTCCGGTGGCGCCCCAGGTATAATATGGTTGGGAAAAATCCACGTTCCCGGTAGCGCTGGTAGGAGAAAGGGTTCCTCCTGCAGCCAGGGAGAGCGACGGCTTCTTTGAGGCAGATGCCGGAACCTCGTCAGCCATGGCTATATAGTCCATATCGAGGGTCCTGTCATATATCGACGGCCTGTCTGCGGATACACGGCTGTCCACGGCCACATTCTCACGGGGAACCGATACAGGGACTGCCCTGTGCACGGTGCGGGTGACTGCCGGAAGCGCGGACGGAACCATAACAGAAGCCTCGGCCCTCAGTTCCGGCACGGTCTGAAGAACGCGTATGCCTTCCTCTTTTTTCTCTTCCACACCTGAAGTCCCGGTAACGGGAGCCGGCTGTCCGGCCTGTTCTTCGGAAAGCTGTGCCAGCGACTGTACCTGAAGATCATCAGGCTGATGCACCAGCATTAACGCAAACAGCCCGACTGCCGCAGCCGCGGCAGAAGACCAGTACGTGACTCTCTTCCACAGACGTCTGCGCCGCACTGCGAGGTCAAGACCGGCTTCAATCCTGTCCCAGACCTCCGGAGAAGGAGTCTCGGAACAGGAATCCACCAATTCCTTAATCTTGCTGTCGAACAATTCGTTATTCATCTCTTTTCTTCTTTTTTTCAAGCAGTCTTTCCTGCAGCCATGTCCTCGCCCTGCTCAGCTGGGACCTGGAAGTACCTTCCGATATCCCGAGCTTCTGTGATATCTCCTGATGGGTATAGCCTTCTATCACATTCATGTTGAATATGGTCCTGAACCCATCCGGCATCCGGCCTATCATCCTGATGAGGTCCTTGCCGCCTATTCCCGAAAGAATGTCGGCATCATCAGTGACATGCCTGGCCTGCTCCACATCTGCGGCATCGCGGAGAACATCCCCCTTCCGGAGCCGCATAAGAGCGGTATTCACGAATATCCGTCTCATCCATCCCTCCAGGGACCCCGCACAATTGAAAGTCCCTATCTTCGAGAACACCGTTATGAAACCCTCCTGCAGCAGGTCCTGAGCCTCATCCCTGTCTCTGGCATACCTCATGCAAACAGAAAACATACGGGAAGAAAACTTCTCGTACAATGCTTTCTGTGCACGCCGGTCCTGACTCACACATCCGCGGACCAGCCCTTCTTCGGTTCTAAGGTCAAAAATGCCTGACGACATTAACTCTGTCTTTTTGTAGATGCAAAATTAATTCAATTTGCTGCATCTTCGGCTTGAATATTGTATCTTTGTCTGCAAGATTTTTTTTACATGAGACTGACTGTTTTCAAACTCGCACTACTGTTCATGGCTGCCATGACCCTGACCTTCAGCGCAGCCGCACAGGACAGGGATTCCGTAAAGGCTGAAGACTATTATCTGGAAGGTGTACGCTGCTACTGCGCCGGAGACTACCAGAACGCAAGGGCCTACTTCGGCAAATGCCTGAAGCTCGAAGAGGACAACGATGCGGCCATGTATTATACCGCCATGATAAGCCTTTCGCAGAACAGGACCGACGAGGCCATGGACATGCTGTCACGCGCTTCCGCCATATCTCCTGAAAACCAATGGTACAGACTGGCGCTGGCACGCCTCTACGCCGGTATCGGGGAAAACTCGCCGGCAATAGGCATCTACCGGGAACTGATAGACAAGTATCCGTCCAAAAGCGACTACTATTACGAACTTATAGACCTGCTCGTCAGGGACAGCAAGCTGGATGACGCACTTGCAGCCCTCGACAGGCTGGAACAGCTGCGCGGCAGCGACGAACTCACATACAACGCCAGATATGAAATTCTCGTCAGGCAGAACAGGCTGGATGAGGCAGAGGAAGTGGTCCGCAAGATGGACACGGACTTCCCTTCCGCCCGTACCGCACTGATCCTCGGTGACCTGAGCAAATCCAGATACGAGGACTCCACAGCCCTCCGCTATTACAACAGGGCACTGGAGCTCAACCCTGACTTCGTTCCCGCGTATTTCGGACTGGCCGAAGTCTACCGCATGGAGCGCAATTTCTATAAGTTCTTCAAGAACATCAATATCTTCCTCGCAAGTCCGGAAATGAATCCGGAAATGAAGGCGACCTATTTCAACGAAATCGTATTCCCTTCCGGCATGGTGCAGATATTCAGGCCCCAGGTGGATACGATGATAGCCAATGTGCTCGGGGCACATCCCTCCGATACGACAATCCTCAATATGTGCGGTTCGTATTACATCGCAGTCGACAGCGTGGACAAGGGCATGGGCCTCCTTGAAAGGAATATCGAACTTCACCCCGACGTCAAGTCCGTAAGATCCGCATACATGGGCCAGCTCTACTACATGCAGGACTGGAAGAAACTGATAGACGTATCGGCCACGACCTCCAGGCTGTTTCCCGAGGATTTCACACTCAGGGAAGTCCTCGCCATAGCCTACTGGCAGGACGGGGAAATAGAAGAGGCCATCCGGACATACGAACATATACTTAGGGAAATTCCCCAGGACCACCCCATGCTTATCAACTGCTACGGTTCTCTCGGGGATCTGTACCATGAACTCGGCAACAGACGCAAGTCCTACTCGTGGTACGAGAAAGGCCTGAAGATAAACGATGACTACAATCCGATCCTCAACAATTACGCCTACTACCTCAGCGAAGAAGGACGGAATCTGAAAAAAGCGATAGAAATGAGCCGGAAGACCGTCCTCAGCGAGCCTGAGAACGCCACCTACCTCGACACCTACGGATGGCTGCTCTACCTGACCGGGGACTACGAGCAGGCAAAGAAATATCTGAAGGAGGCTCTCGTCTACGGAGGCAAGGAGAGCGCAGAGGTCCTTGACCACTATGCAGAAGCCCTCTTCGCGCTGAAAGAATACAATCTCGCCTTCCTGTACTGGGGCAATGCCGACAAGCTGGATCCCAGCCTCGGTCTTAGCAAGAAAATAGCCGAACGCAGAGCGGAGGCAGGCAGACGATGAAACGGATACTCATACTGTTGTGCATAGCGGCTTTCACTGCACTCCCGGCCCGGACCCAGGACGTAAGCAAGCAGGAAGAACGCAAGAAGCAGCTTGAAGAGGAGATCGCCATGATCGACAAGCAGCTCGGGAGCACCAGCAAAAAACGCAAGCAGAGCCTCAACACACTGATCCTCACAAGGCAGAAAATCAGCGCAAGACAGAAGCTCATAACGCAGCTTGACAATGACATCGCAGGATTCGACCGGTCGATTTCCAATACTAACGGAATGATCGACCGTCTCAACAGCCGTCTGGACACGCTCCGGAAATACCATGCAGACCTGGTCCTCGGAGCCTACAAGACCAGAGACAACAAAGTGTGGTTCATGTACATCCTCTCAAGCAAGGACATCAACCAGGCTCTCCGCCGCTGGTCCTACCTCAAGAACATCTCGGCCGCAGTACGCCAGCAGGCCAGCGCCATTAAAAGCACTGAGCTGGACCTCCAGCTGGAGAATGCCCGCCTCGAAGACCTGAAAGCGCAGTCCATGCAGGCCCGCTCGGAGAGAGAAAAGGAAAAGGAGGCCCTGAGCGCAGAGGAACGCAGGACCAACTCCTTAGTGGTGCAACTCTCCCGGCAGGAAAAGTCCATGAAGCGTGACCTCAAGAAAAAGCAGGAAGAGGTGGACCGCCTGAATAAAGAGATAGAGCGCATTCTGGCGGAAGCCGTCAGACAGCAGAAATCCGGAAAAGGCACAGCCGTGGACTACGCCCTGTCCGCAAAGTTCGGAGAGAACAAGGGGAAACTGCCCTGGCCTGTAAACGGCGTGGTCATCCAGAAGTTCGGCCAGAGCTACCACCCAGTATTCAAGAATCTTAAAATGCCCTATAACAACGGCATCAACATATCCGCTTCCGCCGGGAGCAATGCCAACGCCGTATTTGACGGAGTGGTCAAGCAGATCCTCGTAATGCCCGGATACGACCAGTGCGTTCTCGTCCAGCACGGTGAATATTTCACTTTCTACTGCAAGCTCAAACGGGTCTACGTCAAGAGCGGAGACAAGCTCTCCACCGGCGACCGCATAGGGGAGATCAGCCTGAACGAGGACGGCAATGCCGAACTGCATTTCCAGCTGTGGAAGGGTACCGAAAAGCAGAACCCGGAGAGCTGGCTGCGGTAATGCGCATCATCAATATTCGAAACTGCTTCCGCCTATAAATTCCCTCATCACTGATGTAGGGGGGATGCAGTCTATTTCGTCCGGAGTAAGCGGTGTGATGTAAGACAGGAACTTCAGCAGCCTCACACTCTCGGAATAAGCCTCCGACAAGGGAGGGATGCGTTCGAGCAAAGGCTCTGCGAAATACCGGAGCAGGGGCAGTTCGAAAAGCAGCGCGGAATTGAACATCGCGTCCGCATTCTCCTGGAACGGGAAAATGTTCTTTTCCTCTCCCGCACGTACGCTCTTCCACCGTAGTATCGTATCCTCCGGAGTGATCCCGCGGGAAAAATTGTCCCTGACCATACGCCGCAGCAAGCGGTTGTCCGCTGTTGAGATATAGTTGTTCTCATCCACGGAGAGAGAGGTCAGTGCAGAGGCGAACACCCGGAACACCTTTTCCCCGTCAATATGTTTGGTAAGTTCGGGGTTCAGGGCATGGATACCTTCCATGATAAGGATATCCCCCTCGCCCATCTGCATCTTACGTCCGTCGAAGTGCCGGCTTCCTTTCACAAAATCGTACTTGGGCAGCTCCACCTCCCTGCCGTCGAAAAGATCGTTGAGCTGCGTCCCGAGGAAAGGCAGGTCCAGCGCATATATGCTTTCGAAATCATATTCGCCGTTCTCATCCTTAGGGGTCTTGTCACGGTCCAGGAAGTAATCGTCCATGGCTATTACCAGCGGACGGAGGCCGAGTACCCTGCACTGCATGGCGATACGCTTGGATGTAGTGGTCTTGCCGCTGCTGGAAGGGCCGGCTATCAGCACCAGTTTCACCGTATCCCGTTTCTCGTATATCCGGTCGGCTATCCGGGCATATTTCCGCTCGTGCAGCGCTTCCGCCACTGCTATCAGATCCTTGGCCTCCCCCCTCTTTATCGCTTCGTTGACCGAGCCTATGCCATGTGCCCCGAGGATGGTGCACCAGCGGGAATTTTCCTTGAAGACAGAACTCAGCTTATCCTGATACTTGTACGGGGAGATTACGGACGGATCGGCTGCAGACGGTGACTGAAGGCAGAAACCGTCTCCGTAGGGTATCAGATCGAACACCCCTATCCCACCGGTGCGTTCCAACAGCGGCCCGTAAAATGTATCCGCATAACCGTCAAGCCAATAGACAGAAACGAAGAATTTCTCCATATCGGCCACCAGCGAGGCCTTTTCAGGACGTCCGTTGGCCCGGAAAAGCCTGGCGGCCTCGTCATTGGGCGTCTTTTTCTTCTCGAAGGGCAGGTCTGCCTCTATAAGTTCCACCATGCGCCTGCGGAGAGCCCCTACCTTGTCGGCACCTGCCGGTACGGTCTCGAAAAGACGGTTTCCGGTATCGCGCCTCAGCTCGCCGTACAGTCCGTTGGGCAGGGTATAGTCCAGAAAAAGATGAAGATCGGGAAACAGGTCCACTGCGGCCTTCTGAAGTACAAACGACAGGGAGCGGGAGTATGTCCTGCGTCCGTCCGGGTGGGTGCAGTCAAGGAATTTTATGGTATGCGGGGTGTATATCGGGAATGTCAGCTCCTTGAGCATATTGTCCACGAGCGCCGCCACTACCGGATACCTGCATCCGGTATCAATCTTCCGTGAGAGTTCGCCCACCGTCATGCCGGGGGCACAGTCGTAAAAGCCCTGAAGGCTGTCGCAGTATACTGTTATCATGTCTGTCATTTTAAATTTCCAAAAGCGGTTTGAGATAGGGGCCTGTCACTGACTCCGGATCAGAGGCGACCTGCTCGGGGGTACCCTGTGAAACGATCCGGCCGCCGTCCCGGCCTCCTGCCGGACCCATGTCGAAGAGATAGTCCACCGATTTGAGAACATCGAGGTTGTGCTCGATGATCACGACAGTGTTGCCGCCCTCGACCAGACGCTGAAGCACGTCCAGCAGTACGGCAATGTCCTCCGAGTGCAGCCCCGTAGTCGGTTCATCGAGAATATAGAGGGTGCTGCCGGTATCCTGACGTGCCAGCTCTGCCGCTATCTTCACTCTCTGGTTCTCCCCGCCGCTCAAAGTCAGGGAAGACTGGCCGAGGCGGATATAACCGAGACCGACATCCTCCAGTGTCTTGAGCTTCCTGGCAATCGACGGGACATGCGCGAAGAACTCCACGGCCTGGGATACAGTCATCTCGAGTACATCGTTTATATTCTTGCCCTTGTACTTTACAGCCAGCACATCCGGATTGAAACGTCTGCCGTGGCATTCCTTGCAGGTAACCGTCACTGAAGGGAGGAAGTTCATCTCTATGACCTCCACTCCTGCCCCCTTGCACGCCTCGCAGCGGCCACCCTTGACATTGAAAGAGAACTTGTTGGACTTGAAGCCCCTTATCTTGGCATCCGGCGTCTCGGCAAAGAGATTGCGGATATAGGTAAGAACGCCTGTATATGTCGCCGGATTGGAACGGGGGGAACGTCCCACGGGAGACTGGTCTATCTCTACGAGTTTGTCTATATTCTCCAGCCCCTCCAGAGTCCTGTAAGGCAGAACCCTGTATTTCGACCTGTAGAGCCGGTTGCTGATTACGGGCATGAGCGTATCATTGATAAGGGATGACTTGCCGCTGCCGCTGACACCGCTGATGCCGATGATACAGCCTAAGGGAAGACTGATGCTCACGTCTTTGAGATTGTTTCCAGTTGCCCCGCCGAGAGTGAGGAACTTTCCGTTGCCAGGACGGCGGCAGGACGGTACCGATATGCTCCTCGATCCGTTAAGATACTCGAACGTACAGCCTTTCCCCTCTTCCCTGTCGATGACCGGAAGTCCCTCCGGAAGCCTGAATGCCCTCTCCAGCTTGAGCTGTGGCGGACCGCTGAAAAGCACCTCTCCCCCTTTTTCCCCTGCACCGGGACCGATATCCACTATCCAGTCCGCACTGCGCATCATCTCCTCGTCGTGCTCCACTACCATGACCGTATTGCCCTCGTCGCGCAGACGTTTGAGAGAGTTGATGAGTTTTATATTGTCCGACTGGTGCAGCCCGATACTGGGCTCGTCGAGGATGTACAGCACATTGACCAGCTTGGAGCCGATCTGGGTAGCCAGACGTATGCGCTGGCTCTCTCCGCCGCTGAGCGACATCGTGCTGCGGTTCAGGGAGAGATAGGAAAGGCCCACATCCACCAGAAAGCCGATGCGTTCCCTCAGTTCCTTGACGATATCCGCCGCCACTGCCTGTCCGCGGGGGTCCAGCTTGTCCTTGAGACTGCCCACCCAGTCATATAGCACGTTCACGTCCATGTCCGACACCTCCGCTATGTCCAGCCCGTCTATCTTGAAGCACAGTGAGTCCTTCCGCAGCCGCTTTCCCTGACATTCAGGACATACCACATCGCTCGAATACCTGCCGGCCATGCCGTCATCCTCATCGTCACCGTCCCCTTCGAACCGCGACAACAGCCCGGGGAAAGTAATCATCTCCGAGAGTCCTCCTCTGGTATCCACCCTTATCAGGTCCTCCGAACCGTTGAGAATGATGTTCATGGTCTCCTCAGGGATATCCCTGATGGGTTCGAAGAGGGAGAACCCGTATTTCCGGGCCACCGCCTCAAGGACAGTGAATACCGTATTGTCCCGCTTCTTCCCGAGAGGAGCGATGCCGCCGTCCGCGATGGACAGCGAAGGGTCGGGGACTATCTTGGCCATGTCCACCTCCCGGACGGTGCCGAGGCCGTTGCACACCGGGCAGGCTCCCGCCGGGGAGTTGAAGGAAAATGTATGGGGCGCCGGCTCAGGGAAGGATATTCCGCTGTCCGGACAGATAAAATGCTTGCTGAAATGGCGGACCTCCCCCGTCTCAGGGTCGAGAATCATCAGGGAGCCCTTGCCCTGTGTCAGGGCGGAGAGGACCGAGGCGCGGATCCGCTTGCCGTCCTCCTCCTTGGGAACCACCCGGTCGATGACAGCCTCGATGAAATGCACCTTGTAGCGGTCCACCCCGGAGGTCATGTCCCCGAGCGGACGGATCTCCCCGTCGATGCGGGCGTAGGACAGGCCCTTCTTGAGCAGGCTGTCGAACAGCTCGCGATAGTGGCCCTTGCGGCCTTTGACTAAGGGGGCAAGGATGATGCACTTGCGGCCGGCGTACTCCTTCATGATCAGGTCCACGATGCCGGAGTCGGTGTATTTGACCATCGGCTTGCCGGTTACGGGCGAATAGGCCGTGGAGGCCCTGGCGTAGAGGAGGCGGAGGAAGTCGGAAATCTCGGTAATGGTGCCGACGGTAGAACGGGGGTTGCGGTTGGTGCTCTTCTGCTCTATGGCGATGGTAGGGCTGAGACCGTCGATGCTCTCCACCTCCGGCCGCTCCATCACGCCGATGTAGTGCCGGGCGTAGGCGGACAGGGTGTCCATGTAGCGGCGCCTGGCCTCGGCATAAATGGTGTCGAAGGCCAGCGACGACTTGCCGCTGCCGCTCAGGCCGGTGATGACCACGAGGGCATGCCGCGGTATCCTCAGGGAGATGCCCTTGAGGTTGTGGACCGAGGCCTTGCAGATGTCTATGTAGCCGCTGTCCTGCATGCCTATGCGTTCTGCTGCCGGTCTATCTCCCTTGCAATGATGTCTTCTAAGAATGGATTGGTCATCTTCTCCCGTCCGATGTCGGTGGCAGGACCGTGACCGGGATATACCACAGTATCCACGGGCAGGGGCAGTATCTTGGTGCGGATGCTCTCACTGAGCAGGTCGAAGTCCCCTCCAGGAAGGTCGGTGCGTCCGATGCTGCCGCAGAAGAGGGTGTCGCCGGTGAAGACGTAACCACCCTTCTCATCGTAGAAGAGCACCCCGCCGGCGGTGTGTCCGGGGGAGGCCAGCACCCTGAGCTGTATTGTCCCCACATTGATGATGTCCCCGTCCTTTATGTCGCGGACATTGTCCTCCGAGGGCTGCCCGAACTCGTAGCCGAAGTAGCTGCCGTAGGAGCTGGAGCGCCTGAGCTGGGGGATGTCGGCCGCCGCGAGGTATGTGGGTATGTTCCACTTCGAGGCCACGAAGGCATTGCCCATCACGTGGTCGAAATGGCCGTGGGTCTGGAGTATCATCCGGGGATGCAGATGCTTCTCCTCGATAAACTTCACCAGTCTGTCCTTCTCCGACTGCTTGATGCAGCCCGGGTCGATTATCGCGCACTCTCCCGCCTCGTCGTAGAGCACGTAGCAGCAGGTGCGCAGGTCGTTGAAATAGAATGTCTGAATCATGTAGCAAAAATAGCAAGATTTACCGAATCTCGGCTATTTTAACTAAATTTGGAGTCGGAAACCCAAACGCGCATGACCATGGACACACAGCAGAGACTCTACCCGATAGGACGGCAGGACTTCGCCGAGATAAGGACAGAGGGCAACTTTTTGTATATCGACAAGACGGAGTACGTCTACAGGATGACTCACTCCAGCGCCAAATTCATCTTCCTGAGCCGCCCGAGGAGGTTCGGCAAGTCGCTGCTGGTATCTACGCTGCACAGCTACTTCGAGGGAAGGAAGGAACTGTTCCAGG